>ERZ839823.276-NODE-276-length-80711-cov-27.863953_pt1 | contig 80711 bp, 64 predicted proteins | sample MGYA00519862_ERZ839823 | MGnify/ENA primary metagenome ERZ839823 (study PRJEB31850, sample SAMEA3708853) | human gut metagenome | biome: human gut; feature: human-associated habitat; material: faeces | place: China | collected 2014 ...
AATTATTTTCTTCTCTTGCAAATATTCTTTTAAAAACATAATCTGATGTTAGTGGCAGTCTTGTCACTTTTTGACTTCTTGCATCACTATTATTATTTTCTTTTAAATTAAAATCGTCCATTGACTTCCTTTCCATTTTACCATCTCATTTACCATTTTTCAACTAATAAGTAAAATTTTTGTGTATTATTTTCGCTCTTACTTTTCTCTGGAAGTTCTCAATATAATATTTTTCTTTAGATTATAATTATTTAATTTTTTGGATTTTTACCTTTCGCTATAGCGAATATAGAAATTAAATTTCTAGATTTAATACTAATTTGATAAAATTTTTTAGAATTCTAATAATAATTAACGTTAATTCTACAATAAAAAAAATTATTGTATTTTCCCATTATATACTCTAATTTCTAAAAAAGCAATTAAAATTAAAAGCTAAATTATTACAATTTTCCCTATTTTTTGCATTCTTCAATAATTCTATTTAGTTTTTCTACTTTTTCTGATATAGAAAATGCAATTCTTAATTTTTTAACTCTTTTGATATAATAAAAGCATAAAAAATCTCATTAAGTACAATACTTAATAAGATTTTTTTATTTATGCCTTTATATGATATACTTTTACCCTTAATGGTCTTAATACTGTTATTGGTATATTTATCATTTAATTTATTATAAAAATTTCCATTTAACAAGTCTTGTATAGAGACTTTGTTAGAAAGTCCTAGCCAAACGTATAGGTTTTCCAGTACCGTGACTGTCAAAAGAAATCTTGCCTTCATAAAAACTAATATAATAACCCATGCTATGATTAAAGCTGAGGTAAGATGACGACCAATAAGATTCATGTAATCCATATTCACTATAATTTAAAGTTATTATGTTTAACTGTCCCTCAAAGGTAGTACATGTTTCTATAGTTGCTGTACTCCAATCTCCTGATGTTATACTTTTAGCCGTTTCCAAATCATAAATATTTCCTTTATTATAATCACTTAATGCCATTACATTAAATCTTGGATTTCCGCTTCCACTTGCTGTTGCTATATTGTTATTATTTGAATAAACACTTAATGTTCCTGTATTTTCACTTACCGTAAACGCTGTGTTATTGGGATATGTTATTGTTCCACTCGTCTCAGATAATGTTAATTTTCCTTCTGCCTTTTACTCCATCTATTCTTGACGGAACTTTAGATGCTAAAAATTCTTCTAATGTTTCATCTTTCTTTGTTAGCTTATGCTCTAATACTAATTGATTTACTTCTTCACTTGCAATTTGATAATATGTATCATTTTGTATCTTTTTAGCATTATCTACAACACCATTTTCTCCTACCAGTGTACTAATGCTCACTCCTGCTAATATTAATAAAACTACTATCGTTACTACTAGTAAAATTATTGTAATTCCTCTTGCTTCTTTTGTTTTCATATATTTTAGTCTCCAAATTTATCATTAAGTTCTTAACTTAATTACATATTGGCATATTAATTAACTGATAATGCCAAAAAAACAGACAATCCTATAATATTTTGGCTGTTTTTATTATTCTCATCTTTCGCTATAGCGAAAGGTTTGACCTTTTTTTAATTCCAACACTGTGGAACTATCTTTTTACCTTATTAATTTTCGATTATAATTCTATTATCTTTTAGCTTCTTTTTTATTTCATCACTCCTATATGATTTTATTCTATATTCATTCTTTCCATCAAACCTAATTGTTATAGATTTTGTATAATCAGTATTATTCATTTCATGCATCTCATTTATTATTAAACTTGCCTTTGTCTCACTCATTGTTTCGAATGTAGTCATAAATCCTATTCCAGTACCACCAGAATCTTTATGTGTAGTAGCAGGCTCTAGCCCCAATTTTAATAATGTATCAATTTTGAATTCTATACCAGTATCAAATACACAAAATTCATAAAGTCCGTTATTTTCACCCAATATTGCTAATATACTTTTGAAACTATTTTTGCTAAACTCTATTGCAATAATTGCATCTCTTAAATGGTCACCTATTATAGTAACAAGTTTATTTTGAGCTATTTTATTATTTATCATATGATAAATGTTACCATTAATTTGTAAATTAAATTGAATATTCTTACTCTTACATTCCGATTGCATATATTTAAACATATCATCTATTTCTGTTATTCCAGTGCTTGGTAGCTTATCTAAAGTTTTAATTTCTTTTGCCTTGTCTGTGTATTCTTTAGTTAAATCATTTATTTGCTTAGATAAATCTAACTCTTCAGCAGTTTCTGTATTCATATTCGTTATTTCTTCAACTTTATGTATTAGTGCCTTCTGCCTATTGTAAAATTCATGATTTAATTTGCTAATTTTATATTTTTCTTCTGATAAAGATTTTATTTCTGCATCTTTAGAAGCAATTTCAGCCTTATATTCTTCAATGTTTTGAGCTAAAAGTTTTTGCTTGTAATATAGTGTTAGAGTTTTCTGAATCATAATTATTATACCTATTAACGATACTATAAGTATAATGAAAACATTGATTCCTAAATATTTTTCCGAGCTTCCTAATAGGCAATAAGCAAACAGTCCTACAGCACTTAGTGCAATCATTATTACACATAAATATTCATTACTAATAGGATCCTTCAAAAAACTTATACCATTTTTTATCTTCTTCATCCTTAATAAATGTACTAAAAATATAATTTCTATTATTAATGTTAATACTACATCAATTGTCTGATATTGTATATTAAATACTCCTTTAAGTATATATTCTAATGACGAAGAAGCAATAAATAGTGCGTATATAAAAGCATTAGATATTAATACACTTGCAATAATTGATTTCTTGTTATATCTATTATTTATTTTCAACAGTACCATTTGAAAAGTGCATGATAATATTATTACTAAGAAAATATTGTTGTTTAATTTTCCTCTCATGTATGTATAGAATGCTGTCTGAACTATACTACTAAAAATTATAACTTTTTTATTACTCTTTTCTCCATTTATTTTAGAGAACATACTATATATAAACATATTTAAAATTAAATTTTTTATTATTACATCTATTATTTCTGTATTCATAACTTTTTCCTTATTTATATTGTTTTACTTATTATAATATAAAAAAATGATGTAATCAACTCTTTATTGATTACATCAAACTCTTTTTATAAACCTGCCATATGTCTTATCCATTCTATAAATGCTTGCCAGTTCATCTTCCGTTCACCACCTATCTTTTTATTTATTACAATAAAAAGATACCACTCATAAGTATTGGTATTAGTGGTTTTCATGGATAAACAATTTGTATATTTTTTGATTTTTTGCAACATTTTATTTCATAAAATCGGTAAAATATTTTCATCTTTTTCATAAATTTTATGGTAATTTTTACTAATAAGTTAAGTTTAATTTGAAATAAGAGAAAAAAAGTGAAAATAGAGAGCACACTTTTATGTAGTATGCTCTCCTGTTATTTTATATAATTTTATTAATTAAATTTCCTTTTTTATTTTATCTACATAGTAGTAAATAAATTCTACTGGTGTTGGTATACCAGTGTTATAATTTATGTGTGCAGTATAATATTGTTGTAAGTCTTCTATTGCTGTTACTCTCCATGCACGAGTTATTGCATTTTGCATTGCTCTATTTATAGTACTTGTTGGTCTTTTATGTTTTGAAAGTAAATATTGATTTATAGAAATTTGACTATCTTCTCCTTCTTTTGATAGCAAATAAGTTATTGCATCAAATAAATATTTTCTTCCTTGTAAATGTGTGGCTATTCCTATTAAATCTAATTCATAATTTACTTTTTCTGCTATTATTTTCTCTTGCTTTACCCTTTCTTCTTCTACTGTTTCTTTTGAGTCGGTAGAAACTGTATTAGTGTAGTTATTGAGTAATAGCAATGTGTTAATTACGTTTTCTACATTATAGTTTTCTTGCTTTTTATAGAAAATAAAATCAACTTTATTTTTATGTAAATAGTCGTATACTGAATCTGAATATACATTTGTTGTTACAACAATTTTAGGATATTTATTTAACTTGATAGTTTTTAGCTTTTCCAGAAATTCAAATCCATTGCCAGTACCAGAATTTAGTTCTAAATCTAATATTATTCCATCAATGTCATTTTCTTTCAAACACTTTAAACCTTCTACTGTTGAATTTGTTATTTTAACAAAAGTTACCTCACTCGTTTTATCTGCCAGCATTTTAAATTTTTCTTGTTCTTTCTTTTCATCTTCAATTAATATTAGTTTCATTTCTACATCACCTTCTACCTTTTATTTTTCAACTTATTTTATCATATATTATTATGTTTTACCACATCTTATATCTACTTTTTATCACTCGTTTTTATTTTTCCCAAATTAAAATTATTAAAATATTGAAGGAAAGGATGTTTTTATTATGTTACGAAAAGAAATAGGATTACGAATAAAAAATATACGTTTAAATATGAATATTACGAAGCAAAAAATGGCAGAATTATTAGGAATTTCTGGTCAATACCTTGGTATGATTGAACGTGGTGAAGGCACCCTATCTATTGATAAATTAAAAGTTCTTTGTGATATTACTGGGCTATCTGCTGATTATATTTTATTTGGTAAAGATTCAAATTCTACTTTAAGACTTTCTAAAACTCTTTCAGATTACTCTGACGAAGAAATAAAATTAGGTTGTGCAACACTTGAAAATTTAGCATTGCTTCTTAAACATATGGATTAATCTATAGTTATTCCTCATTTGATAAATTTTGTAATTAAAAATTGCCTATAAATTTGAACTTATTTCAAATTTATAGGCTTTTATAATTAATTTCCCAAATATCAAATAATTTTTAATTGTATTCTTTTAATATTAATGTTTTCATTTTAAATATTTTATTTCAAATATTGTGCCTTTTCTTTCTTCTGACTCCACTTTTATGTATCCATTTGCTTTTTCTATTATTGTTTTTGCAAGTGAAAGTCCTATTCCAATACTATTTTCCGAACTATTTTTAGATTTATAAAATCTTTCAAAAATATGGTTCATGTCTTTTTTACTTATACCTTCTCCTTCATCTTTTATCTGTATTTTTATAAATACACTTGTATTTACTACATTTATATAAATTTTAGAATTGTTCTCACTATGTTCAGCTGCATTTTTTATTATGTTTGTAATTGCTTCCAATTGCCAGTTATAATCAGCAAATATTGTAGCATTTTCATCTATATTTAAAACTATTTTTATATTTTTAATATCTAATATTATAGCTAAATTTGATACTGATTTTTCTATTAATTCTTTTACTCTTATAGTTTCATTTTTCATTACAATTGCCCCCGCATCAAATTTTGCAAGTTTAAGTAGCGAAATTACTAAAGAAGATATCCATTCAACTTGTTTGCTTATTTCTTTTATAAACTCTTCTCTAGTTTTACTGTCCATATTAGGGTTATCTTCAATATTATCTAGCATTATTCTCATTGATGTAATTGGAGTTTTTATTTGATGTGATATATCAGCCAATGAATTACTTAAGCTCACTTTTTCTTTTTCACTATTTTCAGCTGTTTCCCTTAATAATATTGTAGTTTTATATAATTCATTTCTTAATCTTGAAATTTCATCTTCCCCATTGTCTTCTATTTTTAGCTTATAGTTTCCTCTATTTACTTCATTTATATATTGATTTACTTCTCTTATTCTTATTTCTTTTTTATTATTGTAATATATCGTAATTAATATAATTACAATTCCAAATATTGAAATATACATTATATTTATTTTCTTGTCTATATTTTTCTCATTTTCTAATTTTTGTATATAATTTTCATTATTTAAATAACCATATTTTTTTAGTATATTGGTTTTGCTATTTTTAGTATTTCTTAATATATTTAATATCTCTTCTTCACCTACATCTGGATATTTTTCTATTACTGTATCAACTATATTCGATATTGCTGAATTTATTATATGTTCATATTTTTCATTCTGCTTTTTTGATACATAACAATATCCCAATATTGCAACAACTAATAAACAAGCTCCACATACAGCAATTTTAAGTTTTTCCATTTAGATATCACTTCCATTCTAATATTCACACATACTATTTAAGTAGTAACTTAAATTTAATAATAATCTTCTAAGTAATACTCACTTCTTGCATATCCATTTATAAATATTTTTCCTACTTCTCAACTCTATATCCAATCCCTTTAATAGTTTTAATTACATCATTTTCTCCGAGTTTTGCTCTTATTCTTTTTACGTAAACAGTAAGAGTATTATCATTTACAAAATTTCCTGCTACATCCCAAATTTTATCTAATATATTTTCTCTTGTTACCGTTTTACCCATATTAGAAAACAGTAGTACTAAAATCTTGTACTCAAGTGCTGTAAATACAATTTCTTCTTTTCCAATATATACTCTAGAAGCATCTAAGTCTATTAGAACATTTCCTGCTTGTAATTTATTGCTCTCTGCTTTTTCATATCTTCTTAAAATATTATTTATTCTTGATATTAATTCTCTTGGTCTGAAAGGCTTTGCAACATAATCGTCTGCTCCCAAATCAAAACCATTAACAATATCTTGTTCTTCGTCTTTTGCTGTTAAAAATAATACAGGAGTAACCATGTTTTTCTTAATATCTTTGCACAATTCAAACCCACTTCCATCTGGAAGCATTACATCTAGAATTACTAAGTCGAACTCATTTTTTGTAAGCTTGTCCTTAGCATTTTTAACATCACTTGCAATTTCTACTTCAAAGCACTCTTGTTCTAATGAATATTTTAGTCCTTTTTGAATTGCCTCATTATCTTCTACTAATAAAATTTTTTTCATTCATTTTCCTCTTATTATCTACTATTTTTTATATAAAAATTTGGTTGGAGAAAACTAATATTACAACAATCTTATATTCTCACTCGGCTAAGCTTTGCATAGCCCAAATTATAATCATTCTCCAACCATTTTATACTAAATTAATAATACGTATTATTTCTGTTATAATTACCCATTTGCAGATAATTCGCATATATTCCCGTAGTAGATATTGTGATAAATTTTATTGCATATATATCACAATATACTAAACTATCATTTTCAAATGACCTTAGTAAAATATAGCTTGCTCCAACATCCTCCAATACACCAATTCTATCTACCAAATTATTTGTTCCAATTAAAAATTCAACACGCATTAATTTTCCTATTTGCTCACGTAAAAAAGCTGGTGTATAAATCGGGTTTTTCAATGTTTCTGGCCAATTATCTTGCTGGTTTGAATTTAGCAACTGTCTATTTTCTATTTTTTTATTCTCCATTTACCATTCCTCCACCGAGGTACTCTTGTTAGTTAAATAGGATTGAATCCAAACATTTTTCAACAATACCTCTTTTAAGTATTATTATATAGAGGTGTTGGCTTATAAAAGCAATGGTTCCCTAATCTTGTATGCAGTGAGCCTGAACCATTTGCTGGGAAAGTACTTCCACATGTTGGTCTAAATGGATTTAAATACCACAAACAATTATCTATTTCATTTAATCTGTTTCCAGAAATTGCCCAATCTGCAATATTGTAATGCACATCAGTGGGAGTCATGTTGTATATATTTTGACTGTTATAGTTTCCACGTATGTTTTCTCTTGCACAATCAAACTGTCCTTCTTGAAAAAGTATGTTTCTAATGTTTCCCCCTTGAGATACACGGGCATATTCACCTGTTGCCACATTTACCCTATTCATTATAACAGACGCAACAGCCTTCATCCCGTTGTCACCTTCTCCACCTGCTTCGCACTGTATCATTCTTGCAATTAGTTCTCTTTCTGAATACGCCATTTAACCACTTTTTTCCTTTCTCAAGGTACAATTTTTTAAATACACCTCTTATTATTATATTGAGTAATGTGGTTTTATGTTACAAATTAGTTGGTTTTTCTATCTCATCTTTATTTTCTTTTGCAACATTTTCTTTTCTATCTCTGAATGTACTTATTACAACAACTATTGCACTTATTAATATTAATAAATAGAAATTTACTCCTCTACTTAAAAGCATAGCGCTACTAATAACTGTCTCTGGGAATGCATTTCTAAATATGCCTAAAAATCCGCCTTCACTTACTCCAACAGAGCCTGGAGATGGTATTCCAGAGACTGTTGCATATAAAACGGCTTGCAATGTTAGTATATCAAATATATTGCTATTGTTTAATCCAAATGCTAAATATATCCAATATGGTACTGTATAATATGCTAACATTTGTACCGCTGTTGTTAAAACTGTTTTTAACATTAATATTCTATGCTCTTTTATATATTTTGCACTTGTTTGATATGATTCTAATTCTTTTTCTAGTTTTTCTTGCTTTTTCTCAATATTACGGATTTTAAAAAATTTTAATATTTTTACTACAAATTTTATTAGTCCTTCTGATAATTTCTTCGAAAAAATTGCAATAATTAGTAACATTAAAGCACTAGAATTAAGTATAATTCCAAGAATTAATAAATATATTAAACCACTTTTTAATACTTCAAAATGTAATACTGCACTTATTATTCCCACAGTAATCGTTACAATTTGAATGCTACATAATTGCATAAGAAGCGCAAGCGTTGAATGTGCAACAGAAATGTTATCTTTATGCATATAATAAATTTCCATTGGTTGACCACCACTAGCAGCAGGTGTTATCGCGCTAAAGAAAAATCCAATTAATGTATATCTAACATTACTAATAAACTTTGATTTTTCACCTAGTTCTTTTAAAATTCTTCCTATGTTTATAGATTCACACGCAACAAACACGCCCATTGCAAACATTGCAATAAGTATATATTGTTTTTTTACTGTTGCCGAAATTTTTAAAATTTCTGTTACATCTTGATCTTTTAGTACCAATGAAAATGTAAAAATTATTAACAATATAAAAATTAATAAATTTATAAAAATTTTTTTTGATTTTTTCTTCTTTTCCATGTTATCCTCATTTTGTTTTTATTTTATCATGAATTTGTGACTCTTAAGTGACAATTAATAATATTAATGTGCTTTTTTCCGTCTTCAAACCGTTTTCTACTACATTATAGCATATTAATCTCAGAATATCATTAATTATCCAAAATTTCAGATAAAATATAATCCAGTTATAAAATTAACAGTATGGTTTCTGCATTCGCAGTTACCATACTGTTTTGTACGTTATTCGTTTAAAAATGCCTGATAGCGATTAAACTCTTCCAGAGTCATACGATGGTTTTTCCCATCCATCTCGACCACATAGAGTCCATCCAGTTCTTTCCAGAAGCCCTGGACAGTATGTCCCTCGTGAGTTTTTCCGCTAGGTATCCAGCATATTTGCCCACTGTTGCTTCTGGCTACCTCAAAGCCATAAATTTTGTTCTGCCGGATATAACCTTTTGGCAGTTCTGGCACTTCTTTTCTTATCAGCTTCTTAACGAACCTTAACATTTTTTTCATGTTTCCTCCTTCCCCAATTCCGGGGACTGGCGTTTTTTTGCGTACACTAATATAGATTATACCACAACTTTACATAAAAAGCAACCAGCCCGGTCTATTGTAGACCAACGGCTAGTTGTTTCTTGAATTTTTTTAGAAATGCCCAGTGGCATGTTGCCACATTTCATCATTAGACATTTTTACCAATGTTGTGCCATCCATTTCAACTTTTTTGTTGCTATTCACGTCCTTCCAAAAACCGGGAAGTATCTTTTTCTCATCATCTATGCACAAAGTACACGGCTTAATCCAACAAGCTTTTACCCTTCCATTTGTTGCAAAATAAATTCCGAATTCTCCTTTGTACACGAAAAAATCTTTGGGGCCTTCTGGCTTCTTAGCCATATTAGTAATCTTCTGAGCACTTTTCCTTAAATATTCAATCATTATTCACCTTTCTCCAAAAATTGGCTATAAAGTGTAAAAAACTGTACCTATCTATTATATCACTTTTTAATAAAATTTCAATAGTAAAAAAATACACGGAAATAACTCCATGTATTCATATGAATTCATATTTCTATATTAATTCAATTATTTTTTGTTTACTAAATCTTTTAAAGCTTTTCCAGCTTTGAATACTGGAGCTTTTGATGCTGGTATTTTGATTTCTTCTTTAGTTTGTGGGTTTCTTCCTTTTCTAGCAGCTCTTTTTCTAACTTCGAAAGAACCAAATCCAACTAATTGAACTTTGTCTCCCTTTACTAAAGCTTCTGTAACAACGTCAACAAATGCGTTTAATGTTGCTTCTGCATCTTTCTTTGTGCATTCTGTTTTAGCAGCTATGGCTGCGATTAAATCAGATTTGTTCATTTAAATTACCTCCTAATAAGATTGTATATGTAGATAATTATTGCATCTACTACTTACATTATTCGCCAAGGTTTGATAAAATCCTTCTTTTTTTTCAAATTTATTTTATAAAAGTGTTAAATCTCAAGGGTTTGCGGTTTTCTATTTTCAAAAATGCTTATTTTTCAAGGTTTACAGACCTTATTTTTCTTAAATTTGCTGTAAAATGGCAACATGTATAATTCATCTTTACTAAAAATTTTTGTAATTGCTAATATTACTACATAAACAATTATTGCAAATATTATTGTTAATATTATAGCAATATTTTGCATAATTATACCTTTTAGTAAATTATATGTATATATTCCGAATTATTCCCATTGATGAACTTGCTAAAATTGGTTTTATAAAATATTTCGACAAATCAAATTTTATTTTAATATTTTTACTTAATGCTATCAAACTAATAAACATGGAAATAACATGACACATTACAGTTGCAAATGCTGCTCCAGCAACTCCTCCCAAAACGAATGAATCTGGATTTACTTTTACTAATATTAAATTCAAAATTAGCTTAATAGACACTCCTATTGAAAGTGCAATTACGGGTACTTTAAGTTTTCCCAGTCCTTGAAGAGCACCGTTTATAGTTTGTTCTAATGTAATGAATACAATCGAAATACTACTTATTTGAAATATAAATTCTCCACTACTTGCATTTGGAAATAACATTTGCAAAATTGGCTTTGCGAAAACCACCATTCCAACACTACATGGCAGTCCAATTAATATCGTAATAAGTATCGCAAAAGACACCCTTTTTTCTATACTCTTATAGTCTCCTCTCGCTTTTGCAGCCGATACTGCTGGAACCAAAGCCGTTGCAAGTGCAATATTAAACGATAAAGGAAAAGTTACGAGTGTATCTATTTTTCCACTTAGTATTCCATATTGAATTTTAGCTTGTTCTTCTGTTAAAAATGTTTTTAATCCCCTTACAACTGTAAAGGAATCTATATTTTTATTTAGTGAGCCTAAAATTGCACTAAAAGTAAGTGGCATTGCAATTATTATTATCTTCTTTACTATCTCTACTGTTCTTTCTTGCCTATGATATTTTGGCTTATTAAATTTTATGTATCTTTCTTTTTTATTATATAAATATATCAAATATATAAAGCCAATAAAGGTGGCAATACTAGTTGCCAAATTTGCTCCAGCAGCCATTACAGCTGTAGTATCTTTATTTCCCATAAAAAAACATATTAACTCAACTATAGCAACGGTGCATATTGTTTTTGTAAATTGTTCTATTGTTTGAGACTGCGCCATTGGTTTCATATTTTCGTGCCCATTAAAATAGCCCCTTAAAACAGAAATTAACGAAACAAAGAAAATTGATGGTGCAAGTATTATTAGTGTTAACTTTGCTTCCGGAATTTGAAGCCATACATTTGCAATAAAATCACTTCCACAAAATAATAATGCTGAACCTGTAAAACCGACTACAGAGAAAAAGGCAAACGCTACTTTAAAAATTTTCTGTGCTCCCCTATTGTCTCCCACTGATAATTTTTCTGAAATAAGTTTTGCAACAGCATTTGGAACACCTATTGAAGAAATCGTTAACAGTAGTGCATAAATTTGGAATCCACTGTTATAAATAGCATTTCCAGCATCTCCAAAACCATTTTTATTTGTCAAATATAATTTATAAAATAAACCTAAAATTTTTATTAAAACTTGTGAAAACATCAAAGTAATAATTCCTTGCATGAAACTTTGCTTTTTTTCCTTAGACATATGTTCTCCTTCCCCTTATTTATAAAATATATTCAATAAACCAATTACTATACTTAATTTGTAAGTTTAATAAATTTTTAGCATAAAAAAGCTTATAAAATTGCTCAAAATACTTGTTTTTTTCTTCATTTTATAGGATAATAGATATGTATAAATTTTAATAAATGAAATAATTTGAAAGTGGTGAATCTTTTGAAAGCAATAGACAAATTTTTAAAATATCTAAAAACAGACAGAAATACTTTTCTAACATATGTACTAACTTTAATAAGTGCTTATTTAGTTGTAGACAGAATAGTAGAAATGCTTATGATGATTTTTACAGGAATGGCAGTTTCATATTGGGGGCCAATTACTTATACCCTAGCACTTGCTTGCCCGGTATTTGCATTTCTATTTTCGTGTTCATCTAAGTTCGTTGACTCAGATGAATCTAAATTAGCATTATTCGATGTGTATTTAATCAGCATTTATATAATGATTGTATCGATGTTTACACAATTTACAAATCAATTCGGTTGGATGTTATTCTTATCAGTACCAAACTTTTCATACATCGCATCTAACTTTTATAATTTGATTAAACCAGCATTCTCCGCGGTTGCTCTGTACTTACCATTAACAACATTCTATCCTGTTATAAAATGGTTACTAATGACAGTACACGATACCAAAACAATATATGAATCAATTTACGATTATAAAGGAATTAGCCTTGCTGATAAATCTGCCTCTTGGGGTGCTTATACTTGTGAGATGTCTTTTGGAACAGATAAAGTAAATGGTAAAACAGTTAAAATAGCAGAAGAGAAAAGATTTTACCCTACACTGGTATGTGGTGTTTCTGGTGCTGGAAAAACATCTTTATTGTTTGAGCCAATGATTGCAAAAGATATCGATAAAAAATATTTCTTTAGAGAAATATCAAAGGAAATGGGATTTACTGCATTAAAAACTGGAATTGCTACTTTAAATTGCCCATACTCAAATGATTATATAAACGCTAATTTCAATTTAAATATGATAACACCAAAAGAAAATAAACTTAATGTTTATAATACATATATGAAGAAAATGATTATAGCTGGTTCTGGAAATAATTATATTTACAGAAATTTAGGTTTGACCTATATTTCTCCTGATATTGAGTCTATAAATCATATTAAAAAAGTGCTAAAAGCACGTAACATGAAATTCAATTTAATAGATCCTAATGACTCATCTTCTGTTGGATTAAATCCTTTTGCTCTTGAAGATGCAACTCAAACGGCTGTTGCAATTTCTACTGTTTTAAAAGGATTATATTCTTCAAGTAATAGTAATTTAGATGTAGAGCTTGCATACAGAGTAAACGCTGCAAACCAAGCAATTGAAAATTTAGCAATATTATTGAAAGAAATATATCCTAGACTTCATGATGATGATTTACCAAATCTTGAAGATATGTTAAATTGTTTCACACATTTTGAATTAATCGAAGAATTATGTGAAGAAATGAAAAAAGACGATGAACTTGCAGAAAAATATTCTTCATTGCTAAATTATTTTGAAAGAAATTTCTATGCATCTGCTCCAAATAGAGAAGATACTGAAAAATTTATAACACATGCTACTGCACAATTAGATAGTTTACTAAGATATACTGGAGTTAAAAACATATTATGTAATAGAAGAAATTCTATAAACTTTGATAATGCATTAAAAAATGCCGACGTGACACTTGTATGTACAAGACGTGGTGATTTAGGTCCAAACATTCATACAGCATTTGGTCTATTTTGTATATTGATGATGCAGTATTCTGTATTAAGACGTCCTGGAATAGAAAAAGATAGAGTTCCACATTTCTTATACATAGACGAATTTGCAGATTTTGTTGGAAATTCAACGGATTCATTGTTTACTTTATATAGAAAGTATAAAGTTTCAACAGTAGTTTCTATACAAAACTTAGGTCAATTAGATAAAGGTTCAAACAAGAAACATAGACAAATAATAACAGCTAATTGTTCTAATAAGTTCGTATTTGGAAATAACGCTCCTGAAGACAACGAGTGGTGGTCAAAAGAAATCGGTGACAAGAAAGATTGGTCATTTGGAAGTTCTTACGATACAGCTAAAGGCGAATATGACCCTAAACTTACTGGAATAAAATACGAAAATAAGATAAAATATCAACCTGGAAAAATCCAAGCTATGAAATTTAAGCAGGCTATGTATAAGCTAAGAAATTTAGGTGGAAAGAGCGATACTGGTGTAGTAAATCTAAGCTTCCTATCTGCAACATATTATGAGCCTAAGGCATCAAAAGAATATTCATTCGAGAAATATAATGCTGGTTATGATGCACATTCAGCAGAAGATAAGTATGAAGAAGAAAAAGCAAAAAAGAAAAAAGAAACATTAAAAAATTATCATTTTAATGATGATATTCCTGATGAAGTTGATCCAATAAAAACAGACACATCTGATTCAAAATATTTATTTGATAGTGAAGATGCAATTGTATTTAACTTTAAGAAACCAGATAATAAATAAATTTTAAGAACGAAGCAAAAAATGCTTCGTTCTTTTTTTCATTAAAATAATATATTTAACTTCAAAGAAGACGAAGCATTTTTTGCTCCGTCTACATTTTCCATTCTTTTAGGCATTATTATTTATCCTAATAATTTTATATCTACATTTTCCATTTTATACTTATTAGTTACTGGGTCTAATTTAAATTCAGCCAAGCTGTGTTCTAGTGTGCTATCATTTTGGCGTAAATCTGTTGTGTAATATAGATTTAGTTTATCTATACCTAATCCATTTACAACAATTTCTCTAAATGTTTCCGCCATATGCTTTTCATCTTCACATAGTAAAATTAATTGTGGTATTGTTTTAAACCCAGAATCCATTGCTACAAAGTTTTCATAGAAGTCTTTATACAATTTCATTTTATCTGCAAGTTTTTTTTGCCAATCATCTTCTCTACGAATTACTTCAAAAATGAAATCTATTGATTTTCCATTCTTGCTTAGAGTAACTTTTCCACCAGTAGCTTTAAATTGTTTTCCAAGTATTTTCGCATTCATAGGTACTTTTATTTGGAATGAATCAAAAGCTTGTACTTTTTCTTTATAAGAAATTAAAAGTTGATTGCTTGCTAATCTTTTCTTTATCATTGCAACTGGTTTTGTATTATCTGTTGGTTGCCATTTACATTCTACTCCTCTAGAATTTAATAAATATTTGCCCATTTTTTCTAGGCAGTATATTCTGTATATTCCCTTACCATCTTCTGAATTGAAATAATATCGTGTTAATATTTTTGATTTAACTAGTTGTTCTAATTTATTGTTTAGTTTATCCTGTGATTTAAGTTCAAATTTTTCTTTTTCTAATAATTTAAACAACTGTCTAGATGTTATAAACTCATATTCATTAACAATTTCCATTATTCTAAAATGTAAATCATTTATATGACCTACATTTATTTTTTGGATTATTTGGTTCATTGATACATAACCATCTTTTCCATCAAATACTTTAATTTCTCCTGGTCTTATCGCAAAAGGTGAGACTGTTGTTTTTATTTCTGAATCTTCTATCATTCTAATTCCCCCTATAATTTATAAAATACAATTTAGTACTCTACATTATCTATTTTTCCACATTTTGGCCTATTTGTCAAGTTCTAATAGTCTTTTTACCTCGTTATCTGTTAAATATCTCCATTTTCCTATTTCTAGATTTTTTACATCCAAATCTGCAATTTTTCTTCTATGTAAAGCAAGTACTCTTCTACCTATTGCCTCACACATTTTTCTTACTTCCCTATTTTTGCCTTCATGAATGGTTATTTGCAATCTTGAAAAATTTTTCTCTTCATCTGTTTTTAGAATTTTTACTTTAGCTGGACTTGTAACAAATGTTTCCTCACTCTTTTCATCAACTGGTATTTCTACACCGTTTTTTAATTTTTCAACATCATCTTGAGTTACAATTCCTTTTACTGTTACAGTGTATGTTTTTTCTACTTCATGACTTGGATGTGTGATTTTATTTATGAAATCACCATCGTTTGTAAGCATTAATGCTCCAGATGTATACATATCTAATCTGCCCAAAGGTAGTACTTTTTCTTTTATTTTTACTAAATCCAACACAGTTGGTCTATCAAACTGGTCTTTCACAGTAGTCACATAACCAATTGGTTTGTTAAGTAATATATATACATGTTTTTCTACCTTTTCAACTTTTTTACCATCAAATTCTATTATGTCTTTATCTGGATTTATTTTAGTTCCGAGTTCTGTTACAACTTTGCCATTTACTTTCACTCTGCCATCTAATATAAATTCTTCACATTTTCTTCTTGCTGCAATTCCGTTATTAGCCAGATATTTTTGTAATCTTTCTTCCACAATTTCACTCCTTTCTAATTTTACTAATTCTAATTTGAATACAAAATACGATTAGATTATAAATTTTTTTATATTATTTATTGTTTTACATACAATTAAGTTTAAGTTGATTTCATTTTTTATCAATTTCTCTATTTTTTAGCTTTTCTAGTACATCTTCAAAATATTCCGGTATTGGCGCTTCTAAGCTTAGCTCCTTGCCAGTTATTGGGTGTTTAAATTGTAAGTAACGTGCATGAAGCATTTGTCCTTGCACCCCAAATTCATTCTTACCATTAGAATACACTTCATCTCCTACCACAGGATGTCCTATATAAGACATATGTACTCTTATTTGATGAGTTCTACCAGTATCTATTTTCAATTCTAATAAAGTATAATTATCATATCTTTTTAGCACTTTAAAGTGTGTTACAGCATTCTTCCCCTTAGGGTCAACAGCCATTTTCTTTCTGTCTTTTGTACTTCTTGCAATAGGTAAATCTATAGTAGCCTCATCTTCGGCAATAACACCTCTAACTAATGCAATATATTTTTTAGTAACCTTTCTTTCTTGAATCTGCTTACTCATATTCATATGAGCCTCATCATTTTTGGCAACTATAAGAAGTCCAGATGTATCTTTATCTAACCTATGTACAATTCCAGGTCTTATTTCTCCACCTATTCCAGATAGACTGTCTTTGCACATTGCGAGAATTGCATTTACAAGCGTTCCATCTGGATTTCCATTAGCAGGGTGAACTACCATTCCCTTCGGCTTATTTACAACAATTATATCATTATCCTCATATACAACAGGCACAGGAATATCCTGTGCTTTTAATTCAACATCTTTTGCTTCTGGTATTTCTATGCTTATTACATCTCCTTCTTCAGGTTTATAAGAAGCTTTCTGCTTTTTTCCATTTACTAGAATTTTTTCCTCTTCTATAAGCCTTTGAGCAGTTGTTCTAGACACTTTACTTAGTTTATCTGTTACATAAGAGTCTAGTCTTTTTTGATTATTCTCCTTTACAATTAACTCTTCCAATTTTATCTTCCTTTTCAATTAATCTCTTCCAATATTTCGTATTTTCTCTTCTATATTTTTCAAATCTGCTTTAATATTCAAAGTGTTCTTTACCATAAATATTAAGAATGAAATCCAGCCTATAATATATAGAATATATGCAATGTTTACCGAAGGCAATCTTCCTATTTTTATAAAATTTATAACCTCTCCATTCCAAATCTTATCTACGCAATTACTTATTCCTCCGCCTAATATTACGGCAAGTGAATATTTCACTTTTGTGGACATATATTTGCTTTGTTCTTTTAAAAACTTGATTATAACTGTAAACACAACACAGTCAGATAATATAGAAATAATAACGTCAGCAATCTTTATCTCTTCACTTTTTTTGATTAACGTAATTATTCCAACGTCTTGCTTTACAAAATTTATTACCAATATTTTGCTAACTTGGTCAATTAAAATTATTGCAATAATAATTAAAATGGTTATGCTTAATTTAAATTTCTTCTTTTCCGTCATTTTTAGTCTCTTTCATATATTACAAACTTTTTATCCGAATATAATTCTTTATATTTATTGCTTCTTGATAAGAATATATTCAGCTTTGAATTCTTATATAAAATTACATGAGTAATTCCATAAGTATTAAATGTATTTTCATAATATTTAGATATATTTGAAGTGTTTATATAATCTGAAAAAATATCTTGTCCTTCATATTTTCCGTCTTTTCCTTTTACTCCATTAAATTCAGGTGCATATAAATCTGCTCTTGAATCTATAAAAACAGGAATTCCTTCAAATAATAGATAACTTCCGTAATTGTATTCATTAAATAATTTAATTGAATTTACAGCCAAATTTTCTTTAATATATTTTGCTGCATCAACCGGATATGTTGATGGATTTACAAATTTATCATCTAATTTTGGTTTTATTTCTATTACAGATAGTAGTACAATTAGTAAAACAACAGCAATAGTTCCAAGCGACGATACTGCAATATCTTCGAATTCTTTTAATCCTTTTTCATCATATTTAGTAAATAACTGTGTTATTAATGTTGCTAAAACAGCACTTCCGAGCAATACTAGCATAGATTCTTGCCTTCTAGTCATAAACATTAATAATGTTAAACCTGCAAACATGAATAAATCTTTTAATCTTATTTTTGTGTCTGTAAAAATCAATAATGCTAATGTTGCAGTTAGTACAACCAACATTTCTTTATTATTTATTAGTGTTAATGGCAAATGTTCACTTATACTCTTAGTTGTATTTCCTTTCATTGTCTTGTATAAGTATGTATATGGTGTATCTCCTAATGGTGTTAATAACCCTGTTAGAACACATATAGCCATTATTAATATAAGCCATTTTGCATTTTTATTTTTGTTATATCTTATTTTATATGGTTCTTTTCTTTTTGCTTCTCTATTTTTTAATATTTTTGCATTCTTTTCTTCAAATTTTTCTTTTGCTGTTATTACTTTTTTTAATTTTTCATCTAATATTTTTTTATTTTCTTCTATTGCTTCTTTTTCTATTTTCTTATTGTAATTTTTTATTTTTATATCATAATATTTTTTTCTTATTCTGTAAACTGGCTGAGCATCAATTACAGTAAATATTAAATATTCTGCAATATATGGCAAGAATATTACAAAGAAAAATGGCCATACAGCACAATGTAAGTTTGCTATTGCTGTAGATATAACTATAATTCCAATAGCATAGCCTACTTTTTTCTTTTCTAAGAAATTTTCTATTAATAAAATTGTAAGTTCAAGCAATATAAATGTTACAAGTTGTGCTCTTGCTGCTATATAATCTTTTATCAAGAACATTCCACCAATTGTAATTGCAAACGAGATTAGTTTGTTTTTAGATATTTTATAGTTTGTACAATACATTAGAATACCTAATATACACGCAAATACTATTGTTGATATAAAAATTCCTAAAAATCCTCCTAAATTATATATCAAATAAATCATTACATCATAAGCCCAATGAGGATATGTATATGGTAACTCATGCCATGAAAATGGGTCTTGCATATCTACAGTTTTAGTATTAATTATGTGTTCACCTATTTTTATCGTATAATACGTATCATTTTGCATTGTTACAGGACAAATTGATGCACAAAAAATTATAATGCAAAAAATTGCAAGTATATGAAATTTTATATTCTTAACTTTTTGTGAATCTTCTTTTTTTGCTTTTTCCTTTACCTCTTTTTTCTCAGATGTTTTCATTAATTAATTTCCTTCCTCGCTTTATTTGAATGCACACACAGCAAAATTGATTTGTAATTTCTATTAATCTATTTTCTGTGTTATTGTTAATTTCACATGCTAATTATACCAGTTTCTAGAGCAAAGAGCAATACAAAATACAATAAAAAAGAAAGTTGATATATTGAATTTTTCTTCAATATTTTCAACTTTCTTTTGTTATTTTTAGTTCTTATTCTATTTTAATTGTTTTGCAACTTCTTCAGCAAAGTTTTCTTCTTTTTTCTCTATTCCTTCACCTTTTTCAAGTCTTGCAAATCTAACAACTTCTGCATTCTTTTCTTTTAATAATTGGCTAACTTTTTTGTCCATATCTTTAACAAATTCTTGGTCTACTAGGCAGATATCTGAATAGAATTTTCCAATTCTTCCTTGTACCATTTTTTCAGCTATAGCTTCTGGCTTTCCTTCATTCATAGCTTGAACTTTTAGTATTTCCATTTCTTTGTCTACTCTTTCTTGTGGAACTTGTTCTCTGTTTAAGAATTCTGGCTTAGAAGCAGCTATTTGCATACAAATGTCTTTTGTTAATTCTGCATCTGCATTCTTCATTTCTACTAATACAGCTATTTTTCCAGCTCCATGAACATATTGTCCTAATGTTCCATCTGTTGTCTCGTATCTAACAAATCTTCTTATTGTTATGTTTTCTCCAATTGTAGCTATTTTATTTATTAAAGCTTCTTTAACAGTTTTTTCTGGATCTGCTATGAATTTTTCTTCTAATAAAGCTTCAACATCAGCTGGGTTATTTAAAGCAACTTGCTTTACAATATCATTAACAAATTGTTTGAATTCTGCATTCTCTGCTACGAAATCTGTCTCAGCATTAACTTCAGCTATAGCACCTACTTTTCCGTCTTCTGAAATGAAGCTACCTACTAATCCTTCTGCAGCAACTCTAGATGCCTTTTTAGCAGCTTTTGTTATTCCTCTTTCACGTAATAGTTCCATTGCTTTTTCAATGTCACCATCTGTTTCTGTTAAAACTTTCTTGCATTCCATCATTCCTGCACCTGTTTTTTCTCTTAATTCCTTTACTTGGCTTGCTGTTATCATTTTATATCCTCCTTATTTTTCTCCCATTAGGGACGCCCCTTTTGGGGCGATTTAATTTTTTTTAATGTCTAACCCATCAATTTTACTAGAGTCAAACATTAAAGGATAGGGCAGCCGCCCTACCCCTTTGGTATTGTTTATTAATTATTTTTATAAACTATAAATTATTCAGCATCGCTAGCTGCTTCAACTACTTCTTCCATATCTGTTGGAGCTGTAGCTTCTTCTGTCTCCATAGCATCTTCAGAATCTGATGTAACTTCTAGAGTTTCTCCTTGTCTACCTTCGATTACTGCATTAGCCATTGTATCAGCTATTAATTTAACTGCTCTTATAGCATCATCATTTCCTGGGATAACGTAATCAACATCATCTGGGTTGCAGTTTGTGTCGATTAATCCTATTGTAGGAATATTTAATTTTTTAGCTTCTAATATAGCATTTCTTTCTTTTTTAGGATCTACTATGAATAAAACTCCAGGCATTTCTTTCATGTTTTTGATTCCACCTAGATTTTTCTCTAGTTTATCCATTTCTTTCTTTAAAAGAATAACTTCTTTCTTAGGTAATACTTCGAAAGTTCCGTCTTCTTCCATTTTTTCTAATTGATTTAATCTTTCAATTCTCTTTTCGATTGTAGCAAAGTTTGTAAGCATTCCACCTAACCATCTTTGGTTAACGTAGTACATACCACATTTTTCAGCTGCTTCTTTCATGCAGTCTTGAGCTTGTTTCTTTGTTCCTACAAATAGAACTGTTTTTCCTTCTTCAGCTTGCTCTTTTAAGAAAGCATAAGCCTCGTCTAATTTTTTTGATGTTTTTTGTAAATCGATGATGTGAATTCCGTTTCTAGCTTGGAATATATATTCAGCCATTCTAGGATCCCATCTTCTTGTTTGATGTCCGAAATGAACACCAGCTTCTAGTAATTGTTTCATTGCAACTACTGCCATTTTTTGTTCCTCCTTTTAGTTTTTACCCTCCACAAATCTTTAACATTTAAAAGAACCTTTGCATTTAAATAGATTTTACAAAAGCACTGCTTTTAAACTGGAATTTGTGTGCGTATTTTTAACAGAAACTATTATATCACAACAAATAGCTAGAAATCAAGCTTTTTTTGAAATTTTAAGTTTTCTCACATTTTTAGAAGGTTTTCGACGGTGTTTTATCACATTTTTAGATTTTTTATAACTATTTTTTTCATTTTCTACATTTTTTGATTTTTCTATTTATATTTTGACATTTTTATGATAGAATTCTTTTGAAATTAATATTTTTCATAGGAGGTAACAAATGAATTTAAATAAATGTGAACGTTGTGGAAGCTTTTTTGCTTCAAAAAACTCAGTATGCCCTAATTGTCAATCTAAAGATGAACATGAAATAAACCATTTAAAAACTTTTTTAAGTGAGGCCGATTCTTCTGTAACTGTTGAATCTTTAGCAGAATCTACTGGAGTTTCTTTAAAAAATGTAAATAGATTTTTACAAGATAAAAATGTATACACTACTTTAACAAACTTAGGATTAAACTCAGAAGCAAACAAAATACACAATATTTCCTTATAAAAATATGAAAAAAATATCATTTTATAAAAAGAGACTGGAAGTGCACTTTTTGAAGGCTAAATAGCCCGACCTAGCACGACATGTTAAGTTTTATAAAATGATATCTTTTTGTAGTTTATTCAATTATTTCAATTATATCTGCAACTTTTTCCACATTTTGTTCACCTATTTCATATGTTTGTTGCAATTTTTCTACGGCTTCTCTGCCTTTTTGTTCATCGTCGGCATATATGTATGCTATTGTTTCACCCTGTTCCACTTGGCATCCCACTTTTTTTAGTAGTTCTATTCCAACGGCATAGTCTATGTTATCTTCTTTTTTCATTCTGCCTGCACCTAAATGCATTGCTATTTTTCCTACTTCTTCTGCATTTAGTTTTTGTACATATCCAGTCTTTACCGCTTCTACTGGCATTTTATATTTAGCCTTTGTAAATTTTTCCGTATTTTCTATGTAGCCAATATCTCCACCTTGATTTTCAACTAATTGTAAGAATTTTCTATACGCTTCTCCATTTGATATTACTTGCTCAATTTTCTCTTTATTTTCTTGAATGTTATCTCCTTTTCCATCCAGTTTTAATATATAAGCACCTAATTCTAATACAACATTTTTTACATCATCTTGCATATTGCCTTTTAGCGCTTCTATTGCTTCTATGACTTCAAGTGTATTTCCCACCATAGTTCCTAAAGGTTGATCCATGTTTGTTATTATGCATACAGTTTCTTTATTTGCTAGCTTTCCAATGTCAATCATGGTTCTAGACAATTCTCTTGCATCACCAACAGTTTTCATGAATGCACCACTTCCACAGGTTACATCTAAAACTATTTTATTTGCTCCTGCTGCAATTTTCTTGCTCATTATACTAGAGCTTATTAGTGGAATATTAGCAGTACAACTAATTGTATCTCTTAAAGCATACAATTTTTTATCTGCTGGAGCTAAATTTAGAGTTTGACCAATCAAACTTATCCCAATTTTCTTTACATTTTCTATAAATTCATCAATTCCAATCTCTGTTCTATATCCCGGAATTGCCTCCAATTTATCCTTTGTACCACCAGTTGCTCCCAGTCCTCTTCCAGACATCTTAGCAACTTTTACGCCTAACGCTGCAACTATTGGCATTAGAATTAATGTGATTTTATCTCCAATTCCACCTGTGCTATGTTTATCTACAACCTCTCCAATATTTGATAAATCTAATACATCTCCAGAATATGCCATGGCTAAAGCTAAGTTAGTTGTCTCTTCTTTTGTCATTCCATTTATGTAAATTGCCATAACTAAAGCAGCAGCTTGATAGTCTGGTATGCTACCATCAGTATATCCTTTTACAAAAAATTCAATTTCTTCTTTATTTAATTCTTTCGCATCTCTCTTTTTTTCAATTATATCTAAAATGTTCATTTTTTTCTTCCTCTTTTATACAAAATGTTTAATAAACGATTCCCTATGTAAAGGGCATGGTCCATATTCTTTTAATGCTTTTATGTGTTCTGCAGTACCATATCCTTTGTGTTTTGCAAACCCATATTGAGGGTATATTTCATCCCACTGTCTCATAATTCTATCCCTTGTAACCTTTGCAATTATTGAAGCTGCAGATATTGAATAGCATTTAGCATCTCCCTTTATAATAGACTGATATGGTATTCCGTCAGTATCTATTTTTGTTAATGCATCTACTATTATCAAATCTGGTCTTGGATTAAGCTCTTTTACAGCCATTGTAAGCCCTTCCTTAGTAGCATTTAGAATATTAATCCTATCAATTTCTTTTTGGTCTATAATTCCAACACCATAACTAATAGCTTCTTTTGTTATAATTTCATATAGTTCTTCTCTCTTCTTTTCCGATACCTTTTTAGAATCATTCACTCCTTCAATCATAGAATTTCTTGGCATTATTGCTGCAGCAATTACAACAGGTCCTGCAAGAGGTCCACGCCCAGCTTCATCTATCCCACATATATATTCTACTCCAGAATTATGAATTTCCTCTTCTATTGCTTTTAGTTGAATTAATCGTTGTTCTTCTTTTTCCTTCATTCTACTTTCCTCTCTTAGTTCATATATCAATTTATAAGATTTTATTCTGCTTCTTCCTTTTCATCATTACTTTCTGTTGTTGCTTTCAACAGTATTGTCATTTTCAGAAGTTATATCTTCTTCATCTTTCTTATTTATATCAGTTAATTTGTACAATACCTCGTCATCAGATTTATTATATCCTTTTGTATCTATTACTTCATATGTATTATAATTAATTAGGAAATAACTGCCCTCGTAATTTGTAATTTCTAGCCCAGCTTCTGCCAAATTTTCGTCTTGCAAAACATAGTATTTATCGTATTCTTCTTCTGAAATTATCTTCTTAGCAAGAAAATCTTTAATTATTTCGTTATCTTGCATCTCACTAACTTTAGTACCAAGATATTTCTTTTCTTCGCCTTTTACGGTCTGTTTATCAATATAGTCTTTTAATTTCCATTGAACTTGTAACATATCAGTTCTTATAGTTTCTGCTTTTACTTCTCTATATTTTTTGCGTGTAAAATACACACCAGTTATAGTCACAACTACTATTAAAACCACCATCAAAATTAATTTTATTATTCCCATTCCATTGTTCTTTTTCATTTCTAATGCTCCCTAATTTTTTCCAATAATTTAATTTCATCTACTTGATCTTTTCTTGTGTTATAGTTTTCCTCTGATATTTCAGTTATTATATTAGCATTTGTCATATTATATAATTTTAAAATATTATAGTCTTGCAGAGCTTCACTTAAAGAATCATGCTTTCTACCATGTGTTTCTTTATTAATATACCCATCATTATTCTTTGTGTCTGAAAAATGAATTTGATAAACATATTTACTAGCTTGATCTTTTTCAATATAACTTTTCATAAAAGAATCAAAGTCTAGCTTAAAAATATTCGCCATACAGTGTAAATGGCAAACATCAATACATGCTCTTAGATGTGGATTATTTATTTTTTTGCATATTTCTATAACAGTACATTTTTGCTCATATTCATTCATTCCAAAAATGTTTTCCAGTACAATATTAACATTAGTTTCTTTTAATAAATTTAATGATTTTTCTATTCTTTCAATAGCACCTTGTTCCATCATCTTCATATTCCAACTAACATGGTACAACAAATTTATTTTTATATTATATTGTTTTGATATTTTTATTGCTTCTTCAATTTTTGTTTCTAATAGTTTCCTATCTTTTAGTACAACAAGTTCAATATCGTAATCATCCAATGGTGGATGTATTGTAATTTCCTTTATACTTGGTATTTTCTTCATAAGAGTATTTATAGCTGTATTAAAATCATAATTTCCCCATACTCCATCTTCGTGAAAAAACTGTAGTTCTACACCTTTATCTTTTTTTATATATTTTTCTAATTCTTTAAGTCCATTAAAATTTTTATCTAGTTTAGGATATATGTTCATGTCTGCCTCCTACTTATGCTATTATAGGTTATTCATTCTTAACAGTCAATAGTATTTAACCTTTAAAATCGATTGGCATAGTTTCTTTGTATAATTTGTTGCTCTTTTTTTGCATAACAAAAAACTCATCCTTACCTGTTTATTCATGTAATGAATGAGTTTTTTATCAAATTTGCATCATATGGTACACCATCAATATTATTATATAGATTATTTTACCTTAAGTTTATTACTTAAGGATATTTTTTTATCTTTATTTAGCAAATATTCAATTTAAACGTAAAAAATCGATTGCTATTATCTCTTTAGCAATCGATCCGAAAATAAAAGGGGATGTTCTAATTTTTTAGTTAGTAATGGAGTAACTTATTACTAACTATGGTTATATAGTACCAATACTTTTTGTCCTTTTTGTGAACTGAATGTAACTAATTAGTATTTTATTAATTTGTATTGGTAATATAAATTTATGTTTAATTTATATAGTCTTTAAAATTTTAATTTTTTTCAATAACATTATTGTTCTTGCAATGTTAATGTAATCTCTTTCTCTTGTCCATTTCTGTTTACTGTTACTGTCATTGTATCTCCAATATTGTGTGTATTTTTAATATTGTTTAATTCTGTCATAGTTTTTATTTCTTGTCCATCTGCCTTTACTATTACGTCTCCGGCTTTTATTCCAGCTTTTTCTGCTGCTGAATATTCGTCTACACTTGCAACATAAACACCAACTACTAAGTTATTTCTCTTTGCTGTTGTTTCGTCCAAATCTCTACCAGAAATTCCTATATATGGTCTTTTTACTTTATTGTATTGAATTAATTGTTCTATAATTGGTTTTGCAGAATCAATTGGAATTGCAAATCCCATTCCTTCAACACCTGTTGATGAAACTTTTAATGTGTTTATTCCTATTACTTGACCTTGGCTGTTTACTAAGGCTCCACCACTATTTCCAGAGTTTATAGCAGCATCTGTTTGAATTAATGTAAATGTTTTCCCATCAGAATCTGTTACTTCTCTATTTAGTGCTGAAATCATACCTCCTGTAACAGTGTTTTGCATTCCTAATGGGCTTCCTACAGCCATTGCAAATTCACCAACCTGTACAGAACTTGAGCTACCTAATTCTGCTGCTGTTAGGCCTGTTTTATCTATTTTAATTACAGCTAAGTCAGTTTGAGAGTCAGTTCCCACTATTTTAGCATCATACTTATTTTCATCTCCGTTTAGTGTTACTTTTATAGAGTTTGCTTCTCCAATTGTATAATATGATGAAGCTGAGCTTGAGCTTATTACATGGTTATTTGTAATAATATATCCATCTTCACTAATAATAATTCCCGAACCTGTTGCAGTTGCAGTGCTTTGTTGGTTAAAGAACATTGAATTAACCGTGTAGTTTACTTCAATACCTACTATTGAAGGTAATACTTTTTGTGCAACAGCAATTCCTGTTCCAGAATAATCTTCTAAAGAAATTTGTGTTGTGTTTAATGTTCCCGTTGACGCACTTGTGCTTGTTGAAACAGAATTATTATTGTTTTTGTTTTCTCCTATTATATTGCTTCGTATCTCTGGAACTCCTAAACATGTTCCTAATACAAGTGTTGCACCAAGCACACCACTCAAAAATGGTACTGCTACACTTTTTCCAAAGTTAGATTGACCTTTTTGCTTTTTTTCTGATTGTTTTACTGCTTTAAATTCTTTACCAGATTTATCTACAACTGCATCTGGTGTTTTTACATTTTCCTTATTCTCTTCCATTTTTATTACTATCCTTTCTCTCTTTCTTAAAGACATTAAAAATTTTCTTTTTAGTATTTTTAGCTTTTTATACTATATTTTGTTCTTACCAAATTTCAAATTAACATCTTGCGAGAAGTTTTTGTTTAGATTAGCTCCATTAATCATTCTACCCTAATCTAGTGTTATAATACAATATATTTGTGAAAAGTTTGTGAAAAGAAAGCGAATATTTATGTAATTTCATTTAATATTTTTCACTATAAATCTCAATACAGTTATTAAAATACTCTGCTCTTATTTCAAAAAAGAATGCTCTGTAAATACAAAACATTCCTTTAACTTTTCACTTTTTAATTAAATATTATAATTATTTTTTTATTTATATAAATATAATTGTGGATTTATTTTCTTTCCATTTAGTCTTATTTCTAAGTGTAAATGGTTTCCTGTTGAATTCCCTGTTGAACCAACTGCTGCAATTACATCTCCTGCTGTTACTTCATCTCCAACAGATGCATATAATTTACTACAGTGTCCATAATATGTTTGCACTCCATTTGCATGGTCAATTATAATTAAGTAACCATAACCACTCATCCATCCAGAATATGAAATTGTTCCATCAGCTGCTGCTTTTATACTTGTTCCATATGGAGCCGCTATATCTAAGCCTCCATGAGCATGGTTTCTTACGCTAGTTTCTACTACGCCATATCTTGATGTAATATTTCCTACTACTGGTTTTACACTAAAATATACTCCATTAAATGTTGCTTCTGCTATTCTTTCTTGCTCTGTTTTAATACCTCTTAAATCTGTATCAACACTCATTTTAGCCACTTCTAATGATTGTGTTCCAACACTCTCAAAATCTGTTGTAAATTGTTCTTGAATTCCAACTTTTGCAACTTCTTCTGAATATTCACTCTGCATTTCTGCAACTATATTTTCCGCTTCTTCCACAGTATTTACATATGTTTCTATTTCATTGTTTATCGTAACCGCATAAACTTTATACATTGTAGTTATATTTTCTGATAGCACTTCTGCTATTTTATCATCATCTTCTGCCTCAACATCTGATAAAATCAACTCATATGTTGGTTCTACATTTAATTCTGTGAATACAGCACATGGATTATCTGATGTTAATACTTCGTTATTTATTTTTTCCTCCATTGCCTTTTTGCTTTTTACATAGCCTATTACTTCGTCGTTTATTTTCACAGCATACACTGGATCATATTTTACAAATACTATTGCAATTATTATAAATAGTGCTATTGAAGCAATTGTTAGCAATTTTAAAATTTCTTTCGTGCAGTGTTTTAATCTATTGTATAAAATAATTTCACACTCCTTTTTTACTGCGACGCTTTCCATTATACCATATATTTTATACAAATGCAAATTTTTTATGCATTCTGTTAATTATGTATACCTTTTTTAAATTTAATGCTTAATATTTCTCTTTTAAAAATAAAAATATAGTCTTCCCATACAGTTACTAAACATTTTATTATCAAAACAACAAATGGCTGAAAACATAACGTTTTCAGTCATTCATTTTATAATTTATTAACGTCCAACTTCCGCTTTTTTTGCTGGGCATATTTCTTTTTGTTTATTATTATTTAAATATTGTCTTTTTATCTCTCTTACTTCGTTTTCACTTGCACCAGCTCTCGCCATAGTTTCTTCAACTGAAAATCCTTGTTTTAAGCATGTTCTTATTACTTGTTTCTTATACAAGCCTAACACAATATTTCTTGCTTCTTCTAATTTTTTATTTTCTCCATGGTCTGCAATGCATGTGTTTATTAATTGAAGTACTGGCTTTAAATTTTCTGCTTTTGCATACTCATTAGCAATAAATTTAATTGCTTCTAAATCAACTTCTCCTTCACCATATGCAATTGAATCTGATAATGCCTCAATTTCTTCTAGTGTTAGTCTTTCTCCATTTTTTACAATTTGCTTGCATAATTCAAAATATCTAGACTTTTCGTCTTCACTAATCTCTTTAACTTCAGCTCTTTTTATTAACAGCTTTAACTCTTTTCTACATCTTTTTACTGAGCTAACAGTCGATTTTTCAGAATTATATTTTTTTCTGTCAAATTCCGTTTTCATTTTTTTCTCTTCCATATAATCTTGCATTGCTCTTGTACAAATTTTAGCATCTATTTTACCTTGAAATATTAAATGCTCTAGCACTTTTTTTAATCCATTCATGCTCATTTGTAATTGTTCTGCAATTTCTTTAAGGTTTAATTCATTCTGCTGCAATAATTCTATTAGCTTTTTCTCATTACTATCAACTTTTCTTTCTATGTACATTGCATTTGCAAATTCAATCTCACTGGCTTTTTCCTTAATAATTTCATTTATTTCCTCATCAGTTAAACGTTCTTTTCTATTTTTTATGTTTTGTATAGTATTTACACAAACATCTATAAGCCTTCCTATTTCTCTATCTGTATATTTTCTGTTAATCATATACATAATTACAGCATCTCTTACTTCAACATTTTCAAATGGCTTTTCATTTACTATTTTTCCTTCTTCTTTTAGTTCTGCTATTATATTATATATTAAACTCATAGATCTTCCCATTTCACGAGCTATTGCCTTTGGTGGAAGCCCTTCTTGATATAGTTTTAAAACTTGTTGCTTTCTTTCATCTTTTTCCTTTCTTGATAATGTTTTCACATTTCTTTTATTTGATACACTCATTTTCTGTGCCATGGCTCCTCCTATTTTTTATTTAGTCTGTCAACATAATATTATATCATAAAATCATGTGAAATTTCAACCTTTTTAGCTTATTTCCTGCGTTTTTTCTCTAATACTTAAATGTAAATTCAATTTTTAACTTTAAGTAGCTACTTGAGCTTAGTTTTACACTCATTTTTGTATATAGAACTTAGTCTTACATTTTATGTAAAAGTAATTTCCAGTAAAATAGAGCTGTTTCTTTCATTCAATTGTAAAAAAATAATTCGTGTTGTCTAATTATTTTTTGCATATACTACTCTTCCAAATTTATATCCATTTACAGCTTTTTGTATTTCTACTATTGGTATTGGTGCTACTGCAATTAGTACTGTATATAACCATTGTATTCCTGTTAATGGAACTAAACTAAACACCTGTGCAAGTGGACTTACAACGACAACTATTACCTGCAAAATTACTCCTAATACTAATGCTCCAACCAAATACTTATTTTCAAGTACTCCAATCTTAAATATACTTTCTTCACTCTTAATATTAAAACTGTGAACTAGTTCCAAAATTCCTAATGTTAAGAATGCCATTGTTCTGCCAACTTCTACAGAATATAAACGATTTCCAATACTAAATGCCAATAGAGTAAACATTCCCAACATTGCTCCCTCTATCATTATTTTCCACCATAATCCATCTGCAAATAAATTCTTTTTAGGATTTCTAGGGAGTCTACTCATTATATTTTCTTCTTCTTTTTCTAAGCCTAATGCAATGGCTGGAAGCGAGTCTGTTACTAAGTTTATCCACAATAACTGGATTGCCAGTAATGGTGATTTTATTCCTAATACTAATCCGAAAAATATTGTTACTATTTCTCCTATATTAGTAGAAATTAAAAAATGTATCGCCTTTTTTATATTATCATATATGTTCCTGCCCTGTTTTACAGCCTCTACAATTGTAACAAAATTATCATCTAGCAAAATCATGTCTGCCGCATTTTTTGCCACATCTGTGCCACCTTTTCCCATTGCAATTCCTATATCAGCATTTTTCAAAGCTGGAGCATCATTAACGCCATCTCCTGTCATTGCAACTACTGCTCCTGTACTCTGAAAGGCCTTCACAATTCTTACCTTATGTTCTGGCGAAACCCTTGCAAATACTGAATAATCCATTATGTTTTGTTCAAGTTCGTGCTGGCTCATTCTCTCCAAAGTTTCGCCATCTATTGCTAAATCTCCTCTTTTCAGAATTCCAAGTTCTTTTGCAATTGCCTTAGCTGTTTGCAAATGGTCTCCTGTTATCATTACTGTTTTTATTCCAGCTCTTCTACAAGTTCTTACTGCCTCTTTCACTCCTTCTCTTGGAGGATCAATCATTCCAATTAAACCACAAAATATTAAGTCTTTCTCCACATCTTGCATTTCTGGCAATTTTTCTACATCTTTATATGCTACAGCAATTACTCTTAAAGCCTTTTCTGCCATTTGATTATTCTGTTCATTTATATCGTCTTTTTTACTAAAGATTGGCACGATTTGACCACCGGAATAACAATTGCTACATCTCTTTAATAATACATCTGGTGCTCCTTTTGTAATTATTCTATAACCATTTCCGTATTTGTGAATTGTTGTCATCATCTTCCTTTTTGAGTCAAATGGAATATCATTAATTCTTTTCATTTCATCATATAAAAAAGATTTACTTACTCCTTCTTCCATTGCGGCATTCGAGATTGCAACTTCTGTTGCCTCTCCAACAAAGCCTAGCTTACCATTAATTCTTTCTTCTGTTGTATCTGTACACATAGTTCCAAGTTCAAAAATAAACTTTCTTTCATTGCTGTTAGCTCTTCCAAAGCAATTTCTAACCTCTGTTACAGTCATTTTGTTTTGTGTTAAAGTTCCTGTCTTATCAGAGCAAATTACGCTACTGCTTCCAAGCGTTTCAACTGCCGGAAGCTTACGTATAATGCTATTTTTCTTAGCCATTTTTGTAACACCAATAGAAAGCATTATAGTAACAATTGCGGGTAGCCCCTCTGGAATTGCTGCAACCGCGAGACCAACAGACGTCATAAACATTTCTATAATAGGAATCTTCTTAAAAATTCCTATTACAAATATTAATACACAAATTATTATACAAGCAATTGCCAAAATTTTTCCAACCTCTGCAAGTTTCTTTTGAATTGGAGTTTCTGGAGACTCATCCTCTATTATCATTCCAGCAATTTTGCCAACTCTTGTATTCATTCCAGTTTCAACAACTATTGCCTCTCCATGGCCATTTACTACTATTGTAGTTGCAAATACCATATTACATAAATCACCCATTGCGGTATTTTCTTTTAAAATCTTACTACTATCCTTTAAGCTAGGAATGGTTTCTCCTGTTAATGCCGACTCTTCAATCTTCAAATTATATGAATTTATCAATCTGCAATCCGCTGGCACATAATTTCCCGCTTCTAAAATTACAATATCTCCTGGAACCACCATTGTTGCATCAATTTCTTGAACTCGTCCATTCCTTCTAACTTTTGCATTTGGAGCAGACATCTTCTTTAGTGCCTCTAACGATTTTTCTGCCTTCTGTTCTTGAACTAATCCCATAATTGCATTAAAAATAACTATTGCGACAATTATAATAGAGTCTATGTAATCCGCTTCTCCGTTAAGCTTAGAAACAACTGCCGATATAATAGCAGCAATTATTAATGTAATAATCATAAAATCATTAAATTGTTTAATAAACTTAACAAATATACTCTCTTTTTTCTTCTCCTTCAAATTATTCGGTCCATACCTTTCAAACCTCTTTTGAGCCTCCTCTCCCGATAGACCAATATTAATATTAGTCTTTAATTTTTTTGAAACCTCCTCAACACTACTAGAATGCCACATAAAAATTCCTCCCTTTTTCATTTGGTAATTTTATTAGAAAAACTTTCATATCTTTCTAAAAAACAAAAAATACTATGTACTTTTTATACATAGTATTCTACTTGTCCATTAATTATTCATTTTATATATTTTTATCTTTCAGCTTCCGCTTCATTTTGTTTGCTAAAATATTCTTTTCTCATTTTTATAACATCTACTTGCCTTAAAGTGGTAGCATTCATTATTTCTATATCTGTTTTGCCTTGTTTCATAAGTTCATAAGCCATTTGTTTTTCTCTAGCCGCCTTTAATGTTTCTTTAACCTTAAAAATTGTATCATTTTCTCCATATATTTCAATACATATGGTACACAGTCTTTGTGCAGATGTGTAATCTCCAAATTTGCCATATTCATTGCTGACAAAAACAAGAGAATCTATATCAAATTTTCCTTCTCCATAAGCAACTGTTTCGGCTAAAGCTTCAACTTCCTTTTGGGTTAACTTTCCACCACATTCAACTATTTTTTTGCAACAATTTGCATATTGTCTTTTTGTAACTCCGCTAATTATTCCACTGTTTATATTCTCTTCATATGTCTCCATTTTTCTTCTACAGTCATAAATAATTTTATCATTGCTTACTGTATATTTTGTTCCATCAACTAAATCTTTTTCTTTATTGTTTTTCCTTATTGGACTAACCCTTTTTTCTTTAATTAATCTAGATATTATAGGATTAATTTCATTATATGAAAGCTGTAATTCTTCCGAAATAAGCTGTCTATTCTTTCCTTGCTCTAACAAAGCTATAATCCTCTGTTCAACTTCCGCTAAACTTGCTTTTCTTTTCAAAACTATTACATTTTTATCAAGCTTTCCCTCACTAATAAGCTCATATACATAATCAAAAACATTACTTATACTTGTTCTTAATATTTTAGCTACTTCAACTATAGTATATTCACTACTAAATAGTTCTTGTATGTCATCTCTACTTTGATTTTTTCTTATTATTTTTTCTGGTTTCTTTATCAATCTAGTACTTGTTATCTTTCCTTCATCGGCTAACCTCTGAATTATATCAACTACAGCATTTTTTCCTATGCCAAGCTCTTGCATTATTTGCATTTTAGAATATCTTTTTTCTCTAAGTTCCAACACTTTATTTTCCAAATCCAAATCTACATTTCTTTTTAAATCATCTTTTGATATCTTACCTTCTTCAATAAATTGCTTAATATATACATACACCGTATCTAGTGATATATCTAATATATTAGCAATTTCTTTTATAGTTTTTCCGTCATTTATTAACTCTAATGTTTTCTGTTTTCTTTGTAATGTTCCCTTCTTTTTTAGACTCCTATCTTCTTCATTTAATAATCCTTGATTTATTAAACTATTTATAATTCTCGTAACCTTACGTTGTTCTATATGTAATGTTGTTGCAATTTCATATCCTGGACAGTCTCTTTTTCTTAATTCTAATACTTTTTCTTCCAATTCTTCTTTTTTCAAATCTTTAATCCTCGTAACTTCCCTATCCATACAAATCTCCTTTGTAAAAAATACCATATATAATATATTTTACTACTATTTTGCAAGGCTTGCAAGTATTATGTAGACTTTTTTTACTTTTTTATAAAATGATAATACATTTAATGTTAATGTTTGGCTTTCTGCTTTAACTTCCTGTACTTCAATTTCATACCCATTCTTTTTTACAATTAAAGTATTATCATCTTTTCTAGTTACTCCATCTATTCGCGCTGGAACTTTGGATGTTAAAAATTCTTCTAGTGTTTCATCTCTCTTTCTTAGCTTATGCTCTAATACTAATTGACTTACTTCTTCCCTTGCAATTTGATAATATGTATTATTCTGTGTTTTTTTGCATTATCTACAACACCATTTTCTCCTACCAGTGTGCTAATACTCACTCCTGCTAATATTAATAAAACTACTATGGTAACTACTAGCGAAATTATTGTAATTCCTCTTACATCTTTTGTTTTCATATTCTTTTCGTCCTCCCAACTCATTATTAAGTAAATAACTTAACGATTAAAAGTACATTTTTCAATAGCATTTACATAATAAAATCAAGATTTCCGCCAATATTATTATTTAAAATTAAATTCTCACATAATTACCTTAATCTTTCACATTATATATTATTTAATTCAATTAAGGTCTTACTTTAAAATAAAAATTAATACAAATTTATATCAAATCTGTACTAATTTTTATTATAATAAACCCTATTATTTTTCGTTTAATATCTTTTCCACTTCTTTTATTTCTAATTCAACTGCCTTTGCTATCTGCTGTGTTGATAAATTCATTAATTTTAAACGACGTATAACTTTCTCCTGGTTTTCTTTTATTCCAGCAATTCTTCCAATAGCTCGTCCTTCAGCTTTTCCCTCAGCTTTTCCTTCTTCAATTCCAGCTTTCCTTTGCTTTCTCATTTCATTATTAATAATTCTTGATGCATTTGTCATAATTTCATCTTCTCCTTTCGCATTTCTTATTTTTTCTATAAAATCTTTAATCATTTTTTCATCTTTGGTTTCAGCCAATTCATATTGCACAAGTTTTTCTAATTGGATGTTATTTAAGGCATTCTTTTCTTTTTGATTTTTTATTACGTCTTCTATATTTTGATATAATTCTTCTGTATTTTTTGATTTTTCTATTAACATTGCTTTTGATGTCATTAGCGTATCTTCTAATAGTTCTTCTCTGCTAAATTTGTTTGAATCTACTAGAGTATATTCGTTTTCTGGCTCTATGTATTCTTCTATTTTTTCTTCAATATCACTAATTAATAAATTTTGCCATTCTCTTCTTCCTGTGTATAATACTATAGCTATTACTTTTGGAATTCTATAGTTTTTCTCTCTTAATTTTTTCTTGTCTACTGATTCTTCTATTATTGCATTTTTGTAGCATCTTATTCTGTATGCCATTTTCAAGTCCACACTTGACTGATGCTCTATTAATATAAATGCATTTTTGTTTTTTATTTTGTATACAATATCTGCTTCTATGTTATTAAATTTGCCAATTCTAAACTCTTTTTCATATTTTTCTATTTCATCTTCAACTAAGTTCAAATTTAAATAATAATTTATAAATTTAATTGCTTCTCTCTTATCTGATAGTATTTCTTTGAATAGCTTGTCATGTTTTTTATTTATATGTATCTCTTTGTCATATTCTTCAGCATCCTCTTTTAAGATATTTTTATTCTCTTTTGAGCTATTTGAATTATCTTGTGCATTTTCGCTTTCTTCACTTTCGTCATATTCCATTAAAATTTCTTCGCATTTTTTTATTATTCTGTCAATTTGGGCTTTATTTTTTACATAAAATTCTGCAGTGTAGCACATTATGTCTTTTCCATCTCTTGTTTTTAGCCCTGATGGCACATACATGTTCTCTTTTTTCATTCATTCTTCTCCTTAATTATACATTATTGTTTACTTATAGGTCAATATTTTATTTAAGATAATTTTTACTTTTTCATCTGATTTATTTACAATCTACAGTTTAAACTTAATTTACAACAGCCCTTTTCATATAACTTCATAAAGACTGTTAAAAAAGTATTTATTATATACGTACCAATGATTTTATTATTTTTAGAATAAATAACTTTGATATTAAGTATTTTTGAAATAATCTTGTTATATTATAATACCATATAATTCCAATTACAATAACAATCGTCCGACTAATTTTTACAATTAAGCTAGAAATTCTACAATTACGTAAAAAAACAAGCAAATGTGCAATATTGTATATTATCTCACATTTACTTGTTTTTATATTTGCAAATAAAATTTCCATTCATTGCACTATGCCATCTACACAAATACAACATACCTATATCTAAAAATCAAAGATTTAGTTTAATATTTCAATATTAGGCAGTTATTCTTTATAAATAGTAAAGATTGCTCTATTTAAAATTCCTTGCACAAACGTACATAATTATAATCGTCAACAGCTTCCCATTTATATTTTCCCTGAGCACTAAAACGTTCTCCACTTATGCTTACCCAATAATGGCCTTCTGAATTTACATATCCGTTTGAAGTCCAATAATATTCACTTAAGCCATAGTTTGTATAATTAGATTTCGTTATACATAATTGTCCCAAAAACATAGCCCATTGAGAGTTGCTTGGTGTATACCATCCATTTTGCTCATAAGAATAATACCATGACATTCCAATATAACCAGCATCTGATAATGCCATTACATAGAACCTTGTGTTTCCACTTCCTGTTGACACTAAAACTGGTTTTGTTCCAAATTTTCCATTATAACTTGACTGGCTTATGTAATAACCTTTTGCACTTGATATAGTTGGAACAGTGTATGATTCTCCTCCCCAAGAGCCACTTCCACCTTTTAACTTGTCTGCAAATATTACACCATCTACTGTTCCATTTCCATCTAAATCAGCATAATATCCTACTCCTGAATTTGCTACTGTAAATAATGGGTTGCTTACTGTTACAGAATATGACGCTGTTTTTTCATTATAGTTTGTGTTAGATGCACTCTTTACAGTTATTGTTGCGCTTCCTGCTCCAATTGATTTTACTGTTACTGTATTTCCACTTACACTAACCGTAGCTACTCCTGTATTTGACGACCATGCACTTATACTTCCAGTACCAGTCGCGGTGAATGAGGTACTATTCGGATATGTTATTGTACCACTATAAGATGATAAACTTAAGTTGCCATTTGCTTTATTTACATTCACTGTTTGCGTAGTGCTTTGAGTTTTATAGCCTGCTTTACTTGCTTGTACTGTTACTGTAAATGATGAAGTATTTGTTACTGTTGGCATTGTCGTACTGTACGTGCCTCCATTTATTGAATACTCTATTTTTGCATCACTTGGATTTACGCTTACATTTGTTAATGCATTATGTTCTTTTCCGTCGTATGTTCCTGTATATGGTGTTGCACTTAAGCTTATTGTTCCATTATTTACTGTTGTTTCATATGTTGCAGACTTTGCTGTATAATTTTGTGTTTCTGCGCTAGTTATCGTTATTATTGCGTTTCCTGCTGTTGTTCCAGATTTTAATGTTACAGTATTTCCGCTTACACTTGCTGTTGCTATATTGCTATTATTTGAATAAACACTCAATGTTCCTGTATTTTCGCTTACTGTAAATGCCGTGTTATTTGGATATGTTATTGTTCCACTCGTCTCAGATAATTTTAATTTTCCTTCTGCCTTATTTACTACTGCTGTTTTAGTTACTGTTTCTGTTTTATATCCAATTCTACTTGCTTTCACAATTACAGAAACCGATGAAGCATTTATTATTTGTGGTATATTTTCTATATACGTTTTTCCATTATCTATTGAATATTCTACTTTTGCATCACTCGGAGACACATTTACACTTGTTAACATGTCATGTGGTTGTCCATCATATGTTCCAATATATGGTACCACAGCCAAAGTTAATGTCTTGCTTTCCGCTTTAGCTTCTACTTCAATTTCATACCCATTCTTTTTTACAATTAAAGTGTTATCATCTTTTCTAGTTACTCCATCTATTCTTGACGGAACTTTAGATGCTAAAAATTCTTCTAATGTTTCATCTTTCTTTGTTAGCTTATGCTCTAATACTAATTGATTTACTTCTTCACTTGCAATTTGATAATATGTATCATTTTGTATCTTTTTAGCATTATCTACAACACCATTTTCTCCTACCAGTGTACTAATGCTCACTCCTGCTAATATTAATAAAACTACTATCGTTACTACTAGCGAAATTATTGTAATTCCTCTTACTTCTTTTGTTTTCTCCATACACTTTCAGTCCTTTCATATTACATTAAGTTTGATACTTAATGATAATATAAAAACATGAAATTTTCTTAACGTTTAGTATATTTTAGCCTTTTATAGGTATACAATTTTATGGTAGTTCAATGACTTTTGCACTATGCGAAAAAATTTACTATAATTATTGATTTTTTTTGTTTTATTGGTATAATTAAATCATAAAAATTTTCGTTAAGTATCAAAATTAAGGATTTTTAATTTGTGTATTTATTTTTTTGTTCTAAACATACACTAGCAAAATTTTAAGTGATAAGAATTGTAATTTTTGCATAGAGATTTTATAATTTGAATATTTCTGATTGTATTTATGTTTTTATTTCATGTACTTTTCTTCAAATTTTTCTATTGTCATCGGCTTTTCAAAATAATATCCTTGTATCATGTCACATTTTATATTTTTTAAATACTCAACCTGCTCTTTTGTTTCTATTCCTTCTGCCACAACTTTTATATTAAGTTTGTGAGACATTTCTATTACAGCTTCTATTATTATTTTGCCTCTTCTACTTTCTAGTACATCATCAAAAAAACTTTTATCCATTTTTAATACATCAATGTTTATATTTTTTAACATACTAAAAGATGAATACCCTGTTCCAAAGTCATCCATCGAAACTATAAAGCCTAATTTATGCACATTTTTTTCTGCTTCTTTTGCAAGCTCAACATTATGAACCACAGTCGTTTCAGTCATCTCAAGTTCTATTGTATTAGGCTGAACATTATATTTATTTACTAAATCTATTAAGTCATTTATATGATTTTCATTATATAAGTGAAGTCTAGACTCATTCACAGATATTGGTACAATGTTGTATTCCTGTTTTCTCCACTGTTGTTGTAATCTGCAGATATTTTCTAAAACATAAGTATCTAGCACAGTTATAAGTTCGTATTTTTCAAACAGCGGAATAAAAATATTTGGCATTACTAATTTTCCGTCTCTATTCCAACGAATTAGTGCTTCTGCTCCTGCAAGTTTACCAGTATTCGTATAAAATTTAGGTTGCAAATAAATTACAAACTCATTATTTTTTATACCATTCTTTAATCTTTCTTCTAAGATTTTTCTATAATCCATATTCATAAAATCACCCATAGTTATTATTTATATTTTATAGAAAAAAATTCATACTCTTCTTTAATATTTTTCAATAATAAAAAGAATACTGCGAGATACATCTCTAGTATTCCTTATTATATAATCTCAAAAGCTATTATTTTAGCTTCATTGACAATAGTTTGCTTATTCCCTTTTCTTCCATTGTTACACCGTAAACTGTATCTGCAATTTCCATTGTTCCTTTTCTATGTGTTATTACTAAGAACTGCGTTTCTGTGCTGAATTTCTTTAAATATAAGGCATATCTTGCAACGTTTACGTCATCAAGAGCGGCTTCAATTTCGTCTAATATGCAGAATGGAGCTGGATTTATTTTTAGTATTGCAAACAATATGGCTATTGCTGTTAGTGCTTTTTCTCCACCCGATAATAGCATCATGTTTTGTAGTTTTTTTCCTGGTGGTTGTACCCTGATGTCTATTCCACATTCTAGTATGTTGGCTTCATCTTCTAATATTAGCTCTGCCTTTCCTCCACCAAATAATTCAATGAACACTTCGTTGAAGTTTTTATTTATTTGTTTAAATTTCTCATCAAATTGCTTTTGCATTGTAGTTGTCATTTCAGAAATTACGTTTCTAAGCTTTGTTATAGAGTCTTCTAAATCAAGTCTTTGCTCATTCATAAAGTCATATCTTTCTTGCATTTTCTTGTAATCTTCTATTGCATCTACATTTATGCTTCCTAAGTCTGCTATATTTTTACGTAATTCTGTTGTTTTCTTTTGAGCAACTTGAACATTATCTGGCTTTGCATAACCATCTGCGTTGTTAGGAGTTAGCTCATATTCTTGCCACAATCTGTTTATTAAATCGTCTATGTCTTGTTCTTGTTTTGTTTTCTTGCTCTCCACCTTTACTATTTGCTCTTTTAGACCATTTAATACACTATATTGTGACTCTATTTGAGCTTCTATTTTTTCTAATTCTTCATTTTTTGCTATCTTTTCATTCTTTAGAGCTTCTATCTTTTCGGAGCTATTTGTAACTTCGGATTTAATCTTTTCTATTTCTTGCTCGAAGTTTGAAATTGCTTCTTCATTTTTAGTAGTCTCTAATTTTGCATTCTCTATGTCTGCTTTTTTCGTCTCTATGCTTGCATTTGCATTTTGAATATCTTGCTCTATTCTTGCAATCATTTCGTCAAGAGATGTTCCACTCTCATCAAATGAAGATACAGAAATTTTTAAATCTGTTATATCTGTATTTAAGTTGTCTATGTATGTTTGGTCGTCTTTATTTAGCTCTGCAAACTGAGTAATCTCTGCATTTAATTCTTGCATTTCTTTGTCTAAATTTGCAATTACTTGTTTAGTGCCTTCTTTAGAAACTTCTAATTTTTTCTTTTCTTCATCAATTTCTTCAACTTGATTTTTTAGCTTAGTCATTTTTTCTTCAAGTTTAGTAATTTGACTGTCTATCATGTCTAATTCTTGCTTTTTAGTTGCATATGTAATCTCAATTTCTTGTAAATTTTTCTCTAGCCTTGCAGATTCTTCTATTGTATCGGCTATTTTTACAGAATGTTCTTCCTTTTCTTTTTCTAGCTTCTTAATTTCTGAATCAAGTTCTTTTAACTTAGTCTTTAATTCTTCAATTTCTCTGCTTCTTCCTAATATATTTACAGTCTTTTGAGCTACCGAACCACCACTAATTGCACCAGATGGATTTATTACGTCTCCTTCTAGTGTTACTATTCTAAACGAATAGTTGTTAGCTTTTGCAAGTTTTATGGCACTATCCATGTTTTCTACAATTACTGTTCTGCCAAGCAAATTCAAGATTATGTCTTGGTATTTCTTATCTGCTTTTACTAGATCTGCTGCTATACCAATAACACCATCTATTCCATTAGAATTTACTTTTTCTATTTTCTTTCCATGAACTGATGAAATTGGTAAAAAGCTTGCTCTTCCTAAATTGTTCTTACGCAAATGCTCTATCAATTTTTTTGCATCTGTTTCTGTTTTCGTAACTATATTTTGCATAGCCTGGCCTAAGCACATTTCGATTGCAGTTTCATACTTTTTGTCAACAGAAATAAGACTTGCTAGCACACCTTCAACTCCTGCATTTAATTCACTATTTTGTTCACATGCAAGTAGTAAAGATTTAACACTCTTCATATATCCATCTTTATCACGTTCTGTTTCGATTAAGAACTTACATCTAGAATCTTTCATTCTGTACTCTGCTGTAAGCTTGTTTATTTTGTCATCAAATTCTTTTATAATGGCTAAAGCCTCTTCTTTTTGATTTTTTATTTCTGTTAGAGTCTTAACAGCCTTATTTCTTGTATTTTCTATTTCTTGAAAATTTTTCGAAATTTCTTGTTTCTTTATTCTGTTACTATCTAATTCAGAAATAGTGTTTTGAAGCTCTTGCTTTACGTTTTTCTTAGTTTTTTCTAAGTTTTCGTAATTAATTTCATATGTATTAATTTCGGCAAGTCTTTCATATTTTGCGTCTGTATCTGCTTCTACCTGTTTTTTCTTTCCTTCTATCTCAAGCTCTTTTTCAGATAACTTGGCAGATATTTTTGCAAGCTCTTCTTCCTTCTCTTTTAGTTCTGTTTCAAACCTTTCCTTATTCTTAAATAAGTTGTCCTTCTTAGAAACCTTGCTATCTTTCTCCTCATTGAAATCATTAATTCTTTGATGTAGTTCCTCTATTTCTTTTGTAAGTCTTTCAATATTTGTAGCATTGTTTGAAATTCTTTCTTTAGAAACATTTATCTGAGAATTTAACTGTTCAATCTTAGTCTTACTCTCGAAACCAACATTTTGCATATTTTCAATTTCTGCAATAAGTTCATCAATTCTAGCTTTTAAAGTATCTTTTTTATTTTGACCCTCTTCTAACTTTTGGCTTTCCGATGTTTCTTGGTCTTTTAAAATTTGTAAATTCTCTATAATTTGTTCAAGTTTTTCCTTATATGTATTTATGTTATACACAAATAATCCAACTTCAATACTCTTAAGTTCTTCTCTTAAATCTAAGAACTTTCTGGCTTTATCTGCCTGCAATTTAAGTGGATCTAATTGTCCTTCTATTTCAGATAAAATATCATTTATACGTAATAGATTGAGCTTTGTTTGCTCTAGTTTTTTCTCAGATTCCACCTTACGAGTTCTATACTTTACAATTCCGGCAGCCTCTTCGAATATGTGTCTTCTATCATCTGATTTATTGCTCAAAATTTCGTCAATTTTACCTTGTCCAATTATAGAATATCCATCTTTTCCAATACCGGTATCCATAAACAATTCTATAATATCTTTAAGCCTACATGGTGTTTTATTTATAAAATAGCCAGTCTCACCACTTCTATATAATTTTCTTGTAACTGTTACTTCATTATATTCAATTGGTAATTTTCCATCAGAGTTATCTATTACAATAGATGCCTCTGCAAATCCCAACGATTTTCTATTTTGAGTACCTGCAAATATTACGTCTTCTGCCTTTGCACCTCTTAAAGACTTCATACTCTGCTCTCCAAGTACCCACCTAATGCTATCCGAAATATTACTCTTACCAGAACCATTTGGTCCAATAACAGCTGTAATACCCGGCTTAAATTCCAATACAGTCTTATCTGCAAACGATTTAAACCCTTGCAGTTCTAGTCTTTTCAAATACATTTATAGTTCTCCTCTTAATAATTCTAATCCACTGGTTAATTCCATTACTTCTTTCATATCTATATTTTTGTAGTAATCATCCAGACTCAAATTATCACTAACTTTTTTTAGTGATATTAAATCCATCTTATACATGCAACAAATTATATAAATAGAATTTAGTTCCATGTCAAAAAGCACATCGTCTTTTATATCTGTATGTGTTACAAAACTTTCAGCACTATAACATGGTAATTTTTTAATATTTTCTAATATTTTAATTCTGTCATCATTAAATTCTTCAACAGTATATTGTTGCTCTCCTGGAATGTTCCATTCATAATTATAAGATTTACTAACATTAACCCATTCTCCAATTTTAGAGTTAGTAGAGCCAACATATCCCATATTTATTATTAAATCTGGCTTTATATCACAGTTTTCTAAATATCTGGTTAAATTGATTGCTGTTTGTTGCTTTCCAATTCCAGTGATAATTAAAGAAATATTTTCTTTTCTATATACATTTTCGTTAATCTTTTCCAATTTCAATTTTTCTGCAATGTCTGTTGCTTCCTTTTTCATTGCAATAACAAATAAAATCTGCTTCATATTTTATTCTCCTCATGTAAGTTGTAAACATTCAATTTCTTGTTTATTTTATACTAATATGTCGTAAAAAGCAAGAAAACTAAGCGAATATTTCACTTAGTTTTCTAATATTTATATGGAATTAATTTTATCTTCCTTCGTCGTCTCTTTGTTTTTGAGCTTCAACTTTTCTTGCATGTCTTGCTACATATTTTGAATAATCTGGTTGTTCTTTATTATCCTTATTTTGAGCATCTTTTACAGCTTCTTTTTCAGACATTTGGCGTAATTTTGCTATAAATGCATCAACACTTTGTGCTTCTGTTTTTTCTGGCTCTCCATCTTTTTTAATTGCATCACCATTTTTTATAATTCTTTTACCTTCTCCAGACTTAGCTTTTTCTCTTACAGCTTTTATAGTTTGAATTGGGTGCTTTATTGCATTCCATAATTTAGACCATCTGCTTGTTTTTACTAGTGCCTTTTCATTGTTTTCCTTTGCTGCTTGTTCAGCTTCTTCTTTCTTAGCTTCTTCTTCTGATTGCAAATCAGTCCACATTGGTTCTACTGGTTTATCTATATCTTCTACTGTAGGTTTCTCAGCAGCAGGAGCTTTTTCTTGTTTAGGCTCTTCTTTGCTTGGTTCTTTACCAGCAGAAGCTTCTTCTTTTTCTGGTTCTTCTTGTTTAGCTTTTTCTTCTTTCTTTGTAAATCTGCCATCCATAGATTTAGCTTCAATTTCATCCCATGTCTTGTTTGCAAATAAGTTCTTCCAAGCAAAATCACATTTTGCAATTTCAGTATTTAATGTATCAATTTTATGCTCTAAATCTTTATTGGCATTTTTCAAGCTGTCAATTTTAGATTTAATTCCTGCTTTCTTTTCCTCAATATCAGATTTTTTTGCTTCTAATTCATCTAATTTTTTAATATCATCAACATCGAAATTTTTCACGTCAGACTTTTGCATTTTTTCAAGTTCAGCTATAACTGACTTAGTATTTTCATCTTTATCTATTTCAGTTACTTGCTCTTCAAGTTCAGAAATCTTCTTTTCATTATAGCTTACTTCATATTCTAAATGCATTTTTTTATTTCCAAGATCATTTTTTATCTGTCTTACTCTTTCAATTTGTGCTCTATTCTTTTCAAACCCTTGAACTCTGTTTAATTGTTTTTCTAATTTAGGTTTTTGTTCATCTCTTTCTTTTTTAGCATTTTCCAAAGCCTTATTTAAGCTTTCTTTTCTGGCTTTTTTTGCTTCTAAAGCTTTTTTGTCTTCTTCTTTTTCACTTTTGCCTAATGCTTCAATTTCGGTTGACAAATTAATCATTTGAGCAGTTATCTTTTCTACTGCATTATCCAAACCACCAATTTGTTGCTTTAAAGATTCACCTGTTAAATGTACAAATTCGGGTGACATTTTTAAGTATTGTTGATATTCATTTTTAATTTTATTACTTCTCTTAGCCATTTTATCAATCTCCTTTTATAACTCATATGTCTATATTATAGCATATATAATTTATTTTTTCAATACTTTATGTATACTAGGTCTTATTTATCACAATAAATATACCATAAGAGAAAAAATTTGTGTGTATTTTAACAAAAATGTAATATTTTGTTATATTTTTGCAATATTTTGTGAATTTAATTTTTCTAACGCTCTATCTGATAAATTTCCATATTTCAATTTTTTATCTGATATCTTTTTTCCCTCTAGCTCTGGTAAAATCCCATAATTTGCATTCATTGGTTGGAATTTATCATTCGGAGTTGATATGTATTTTGCCAAAGCTCCTATCATTGTATATTCAGAAAATTCAATTTTTTCTTCTTGTCTTAATTGTTTTACCGCATTTATTCCAGCAACTAATCCAGATGAAATAGATTCTACATAACCTTCTACGCCTGTAATTTGTCCTGCAAAATATATGTTTTTGTTTTTCTTTAATTGATAGGTTCTATCTAATAATTTTGTAGAATTTATGAAAGTATTTCTATGCATTACTCCATATTTTGCAAATTCCGCATTTTCTAAACCTGGTATCATACTAAATACTCGTTTTTGTTCGCCAAATTTTAAATTTGTTTGGAATCCAACAATATTATAAATTGTTGCATCTTTATTGTCTTGCCTTAACTGAACTAGTGCATACGGCCTGTAACCTGTACGTGGATCTGTAAATCCCATTGGTTTTAATGGGCCATATCTTAATGTATCTATTCCTCTCTTTGCCATTACTTCAACTGGCATACAGCCTTCGAAAATTTCTCTTTTTTCAAATTGATGTAATTCCACAACCTCTGCATTAACTAATTCATTCCAAAAATGTTCATATTCTTCTTTATTTATTGGAAGATTTATGTAACTTGCATCTCCATCATTTTTCTGCTTTGCTTTCCATTCTTCTACATCTTCATCCTTAGCTCTTTCTTGTTCATATCTATTGCCATAAAAAGCTATATTCATGTCAATACTATCTTTGAATATTATTGGAGCTGCTGCATCATAAAAATGTAAGTCATCTTCTCCTGTAAGTTCTAGAATTTGCTTAGATAAGGCATCAGAAGTAAGTGGACCCGTTGCAATTATAACAATTCCATCTTTTGCAATGCTTTCTATTGATAGTCCATCTTTTCCAATTTCTTGCCTTATTATTTCTACATTTTCCATGTTTTCTAAAGCTTCAGTAACCTTTTTAGAAAACACCTCTCTATCAACAGCTAAAGCCTGCCCAGCTGGTACAGCAGTTTCATCAGCAATTTTAATTAGAAGAGAATTTAAACTTCTAAGCTCTCCCTTTAAAAGCCCACAAGCATTCGTGTGCAAATTAGACTTAAAAGAATTGCTACAAACAATCTCTGCTAAATTATTATTCGAATGTGCTGGCGAAAAATTATTAGGTTTCATCTCATATAACTTAACTTTTATGCCTCTTTTAGCAATCTGGTACGTAGCCTCAGAACCAGCTAATCCGCCACCAACGACAGTTATAAAATCATTCATACTATATCCTTTCATCACGCATTAGTAATACTAAATTTATATTAATATGTAAGAATAATTTCATTTTGAAAAATAAGGTCGAGCCCGCCTTTTGAGGAGTCCGAAGGAGCTCCGACCAAGGGCGAAATACCGTAATTTTGAAAAAATGAAATTGTTCTCTTTCAATAATATTAAATCGCCCAAAAAAGGGCGTCCCTATTGGGCGAAATTATTCAAACAAATTCATTATGTCTTCTTTTGAAAGCTTGCTTATAAATGTTTGGTTTGTTGAAAGCATGCTATCAATCAAAGTTTCTTTTCTTTTTTGTAGTTCATATATTTTCTCTTCTATTGAGTTTTTTGTTATTAATTTATATACTTGTACGTTTCTCTTTTGTCCTATTCGGTAAGTTCTATCTGTAGCCTGATTTTCTGCAGATAAGTTCCACCATGGGTCATAGTGTATTACCACATCTGCTCCAACTAAGTTTAGACCAGTTCCACCGGCTTTTAAAGAGATTAAGAATAATTTTTTGTTTGGATTGCTGTTAAATTCATCTACTAAATTTATTCTTTCAGATACTTTGGTTTGTCCTGTTAATTTTAAGAATTCTATATTCTCTTTTTGTAGTTCTTTTTCTATTATTTCAAACATTGCCGTGTATCCTGAAAATAGTAGTATTTTGTGTCCTGATTGTATTGCATCTTTTACTATTTCTATACATTGGTTTAGCTTACCGCTTTCGCCCTTGTAGTTGTCTATAAATAGACTTGGGTGGCAACATATTTGTCTTAATCTTGTTAACAGTGCAAGTATTTTTATCTGGCTCTTTTCTATTCCATTTTCTTGTATTTCTTCCATTGCATTTTTCTTTGCCTTTGCTAAATAAGACAAATAAATATCTCTTTGCTCGTCCACCATCTGGCTATTTAGAACAGATATCATTTTATCTGGTAGCTCTGTTAAGACTTCACCTTTTATTCTTCTTAAGACAAATGGCTCTATCAATTTTTTCAATTTGTTCATTGCCACTTCATTGCCCTCTTTTATTATTGGCGTTTCATAAAGCTCTTTGAATTTTCTGTATCCAAATAAGTAGCCTGGCATTATGAAATCGAATATTGACCATAGCTCAGACAAAGAGTTTTCTATTGGCGTTCCAGTTAGTGCAAACCTTGTTTCTGCTGATATATTCTTAATTGCCTTTGCATTTTGTGTGTTATTATTTTTTATGTATTGTGCTTCATCTGCAATTATGTATTTAAATTTGAAGTCATATTTTTTATATTCTTCTATATCTCTCTTCAATAATTCATATGAAGTTATTACTATATCATAATTTGGTATTGATGCAATTTGATTTTTTCTTTCTTCTAGTGTTCCATGTACTACTATAGATTGCATTCCTATCGTAAATTTTTCCGCTTCATTCTGCCAGTTTAGGCATAATGAACTTGGGCATACGACTAAACATGGTTTCTTTCCTCCATTATCTTTGTATGCACAAATTACACACAATAGCTGAACAGTTTTTCCAAGACCCATATCATCTGCCAAAATTCCGCCCAAACCGTAGTAATCAAGCATACGTAACCATTGTACCCCTACTTTTTGGTATTCTCTAAGGCTAGCATTCAGGTTCTTTGGCACTTCCATGTTTCCTTCTATCTCTTTTACATCAATATTTTCAACTAAATTCTTGTAGCTTTCATCTTTCGTAACATGAATAAAGCTATTCTTCTCCAAAATTTTATCTAAATAAAGAGCCCTGTACATTGGTAACTGTAAAGTATTGTTCTTTATTTGATCGTAATCAACATCTATATCTTCGGTTACACTCTCTATAAATTTGATAGTATCATTATCTTCCAAATTTACGAAACTTCCGTCTTTTAGTCTATGGTATCTCTTCTTTAATTTGTACTGCTTCATTATCTCTTGAAGCTCTGCTGGGTCGAAGTCCAGACTAGAAAAATCTATGTCTAGCAAATTATTTTCTACCCTTACACCCAAATTTACAGCAGATGTACTTCTAACTTCTTTTGCCTTAAAATTATCTGTCGCAAGCACTTCAAAATTTTTCATATATGAATCCATATCATTAGTCAAAAATTCATATATCTTGTCATCATTTGCAAGAATCAATCTATTGTTCTTTTGGTCTAGCATAAATCCACTCTTAACGAACATGTTAATTAATTTGCTTTCTTTTATTGTATTTCTAGAAAGTACTTCTACTTGTTTCTTAGAATCTAGCGGATTTATCTCTACATCTCCATATATAAATCTAATGTCTGCTAGCACATAATTTAAGTCATTGTAGTCCAAATATAATTTTGCATATAGCTCTGCAGGAATGTATTTTTCAACTTTCTTGTACTCATTTTCTCCAATGTTAACACTATTCTTTATGCTTGGTTGTACTATAGAGAAGAAATTAGACAATTGACTCTCTGGAAGCAAAATCTCTTTTGTAAAATTCTTTCTAAATACTTCTAACATTTTAATAACAGTACTACTATATTTTTTTGAGCATCTGTATAATTTCTTATCAAGCATTAAATATGTATATTTTCTGCCCTCATAAACCATATACGCATATATATCCACATTTACAGTTATCTTATATTCTCCATCATCATTTTCTTCTAATTTAAATTTAATGTCTGGCTCATTTGGTACAAAAACAACAGCATCAGTTCCAAACTGGTCTTCCATTGAAATTGCTCTATTTTTCAGGCATTCAAATAAATCATCTAAACCTGTGTTAGAAATAACTATTGCATCTTCTCCCATTCTTTTTGTGTAATAATCATATCCTGTAGACGATTCATTAGCATATTTTATTATTTCTGAATATTTAAGCACAAAATCTAAAAGATTTCTGTCTTCTTCCACAAATTTTTCTCTTGTGTGTGCAAATTCAAGCTTTGCTCCATATTTATACTTTTCACCACTTGCAAATCTATCATAAAATTCTGGTAAAGACTTTACCTTATAGCTCTGTTTCTCATCTTTTTTAGAAAGCTTTATTTCTAGTTTCAAGCTATTATTTGTTCTACTACATATAATCTTTGGCTCAATATGAACGAATCCTTCCTCCTTGCCTGAAGATATATTCTGTTCTTCCTCTTCTTCATTAATTCTGTAAAATTCATTTACCAGTTGATTGAAAATCTTGTAGTTTTCTCCACGTTCTTTAACCGTATCTGTACTTCTATTCTCTTTTTTCTCTCCAGAAAAAATTCTTACATAGTCAGAGTTACTCGCAAATTCTTTAACTGTTGCAATAATATGTTCACATGCACAATAATTTTCCTTATAATCGTCACATGTACATGATAAATTTTCAATCTCGCCTTCTGCAACCTTAATATAAACTTTGTGTTTCTGTTTTACTATAATTCCGTCATCGTTCTTCTCATCTTTTACGATTGAATGAACCTCAAAATTTTGTTTATTATCATATGTAATCTTATTTATTTCAATAGCTTTATTCTGCATTAATTTTGAAGCCAAATCTAGCTTCTTTGAGTCAACCTGACTTATTAAATCTTCATATATTTGTTTATCTATAATATTACTTTCCATCAATAAATCTCCCCATTTCACTGATTATCTATTATATACCTTTTTTAGGAGTTGTGCAACGAGTATAATAGATTTTTCCAAGAAAAATTTACTAGATGTTCAATTAAAAAGTAAATGCAAAAATCCATTATTGAGTTTTGCATTTACTTATTAAAAATATTTTTTAATTTATGATTGCGAATATTTTAATTTTTTTAGCATTTGAGAAATATGATTTTTTCTTCTTTCTGTATCTGCATTCAACATTTCTGTTTCATTTTCATACATCTTTATAAGCTTGTCCATATCTTCACTTGATATATCTTCTTCATCTATTTCTTCATTATCATATTGTAATTTAAGATTTTTTAGTCTTATCTCTTCTTGTATTTGAAGTTGTTTAAGTCTTTGTTCTGCTTGCAATCTAAGTTCTTTTAATCTTCTTATTTCTTCATTTTCTTTTATTACTGTATTTTCAGCGAAATTTTCATTTTGGTTTTTATCAGTAATAAGTTTTTCATCAATATTATTCAAGTTTTCTTTCTTTTTTCTGAAGAAAAGTTTTTTGAAGAATTGAGATATTTTAGTAAAAATATTTTCTTTATATGGTATTAATTTATCTTCCTTCATCTTTCTTTCCCCTTTTCTTTTGTTGTTCTAATGCCTGTTCAACCTGCTGTTCTAATTCTTGTGCTTTATCATTTTGAACTTTAGCAGCATCTCTTTGCTTTTTTGCTTGCGTTAGTCTTTGTCTTCGTTCTATTTCTTCAAGGTCAATTACTCCTAATGCATCTAATTTTTGCTTTTCTTCTTCTGTTATAGGGGTTGTTCCTTTTCCTTGAACTGCTTGTCCTGTTTTATTTTTTTGTAAGCTAAACTTGTAGTTTAACTCCACTCCTGTTTCTTCTAGTACTTTAATAATATCTATACTAGGAAATTCTTCATGTATATCTGCTAATGTTTTTAATATTGTTTTTTTATTTATTGTCTTTGAACCTTTAAAATTTTTAAAATCAAATCCTTGTCTTGCCAGTGCTTCACATACTCGCACAAATTCAGACATTTTACTTTCCTCTTTTTCTAGACTTACTACTCCTAATTCTATTAATTTTTGCTTTTCTTCTTCTGTTATTAGTACTGTATCTTTTCCTTGAACTGCTTTCATGGCATTACCTTTTTTAGAACTAAACTTATAATTCAATTCTACTCCTGTTTCTTCCAGTACTTTAGCCATATCTATATTAGGACATTCTCCTTGTATATCAGCTAATGTTTTATTCACTCTATTTCTCATGTATACAAAATTTTTAAAGTCAAATCCTTGTCTTGACAGTGCTTCGCATACTCGCACGAATTCTGACATTGAACTCTCTTTTTCTAGGCTTACCACTCCTAATTCTATTAATTCTTGCTTTTCTTCTTCTGTTATAGTATAAGTTCCTTTCCCTTGAGTTGCTTGTACTGCACCTTTTTGTTGTCTACCAATCGAATAATCTAATGATACACCTGTTTCCTTTAGTACTTTAATGATATCTATATTAGGATATTCCTCTTGTACATCTGCCAATGTTTTCTTTAGCTGCCTTTTCTTTCCTTCTTCTGTTATCATTTTTGAATATTGAAATTTTTTTAAGTCAACCCCCTGTCTTGACAGCGCTTCGCATACTCGTACGAATTCTGACATCGCACTTTCCTCTTTTTCTAGACTTACTACTCCCATATTTATTAATTTTTGTTCTTCTTCTTCTGTTATAGCATGAGTTCTTTTCCCTTGAACTGCTTGTACTGCATCTTTTTTTTGTCTGCCAATCGAATAATCTAATGATACACTTGTTTCTTCTAGTACTTTAATGATATCCACATTAGGACATTCTTCTTGTACATCTGCCAATGTTTTATTTACTTTCTTTTTCTTTCCATCTTCTGTTATTGTCTTTGAATATATAAAACTCTTAAAGTCAAATCCTTGTCTTGCCAATGCTTCGCATACTCTCACAAATTTTGACATTTCACTTTCCTTTTTTTCTAGATTTATTACACCTAAACTTATTAACTTTTGTTTTTCTTCTTCTGTTATTGGGGTTTTTGCGTTTTCCTTAACCGATTGTAAAGCAGCATTCTTTTGTCTACCAACTGAATAATCTAATGATACTCCTGTTTCTTTTAGTACTTTAATAATATCTATACTAGGAAATTCTTCATGTATATCTGCTAATGTTTTTAATATTGTTTTTTTATTTATTGTCTTTGAACCTTTAAAATTTTTAAAATCAAATCCTTGTCTTGCCAGTGCTTCACATACTCTTACGAATTCTGACATCACGCTTTCCTTTTTTTCTAAACTTATTACACCCATATTTATTAATTTTTGCTTTTCTTCCTCTGTTATTTTGTAAGTTCCTTTTCCTTGAACCGCTTTCACAGCATTACCTTTTTTAGAACTAAACTTATAATTCAATTCTACTCCTGTTTCTTCCAGTACTTTAGCCATATCTATATTAGGACATTCTCCTTGTATATCAGCTAATGTTTTATTCACTCTATTTCTCATGTATACAAAATTTTTAAAGTCAAATCCTTGTCTTGCCAATGCTTCGCATACTTTTACAAAAGTAGTCATTGCATGCTCATTTTCTATTTTTTCAACTTCTTCATTTACTTCAACAAAGTCTCTTAAAACTCCTTCTATTGCAAAAGGTGATATGTCTTCTTTACTTCCTTTTGATTTTGGTATTGGTGGTAAATCAATATTCCACAAGTCAATTTCTGTTGCTAAATCAATAATCTCTTCTATTCTTGATTTATCTTCTTCTGTTAAATCTTCAAAGTTTTCAAATCCATCTAAATATTTACTGTATTTGTTTTGAATTCTTCTTAAAATAGCATAATAATGTTGTTCTTGTTTATTAGAACTGTTTTTATCTGGTATTATTCCATCTTTTTCGTTAATCCATTCTGCTACAATTTTTAAAGATTCTAAATCATCTATTGGTTCTACATTTTCGAAGTCTTTTTCTATTTTTACTGTTAATGAATTGTTTGCTAAATCTATTACTACTGGTCTTTTATCATCTGGTAAAGGATTATCTTCGTCTAATGCATATATTACTCTTCCTAATTGTTGTAAATACAAAATTCTTGAATTCTCATCTAATGCTCTAAACCATATAATTCCGTCTACTCCATCTATGTGTAATCCTTCATTTGCTTTATTCATTACAACCATAAATTTTGTTTCTTCTGAATTATCTGCTTCAAAGGCATCTAATTCTTGTTGGTTTTTATCTTTTCCTTCTTTGTTTTTTCCTTTGCCATTCCACGCTCCGCTCATTGCATGTAATTGTGGTACAATATCTGTTCCTGCAAATATCTTATTTAAATAATCTTGATATGCTTTTATTTTGTCGTCCCCAGTTTTTGTACCTATTTTGTTTCCATCTTCATCTTCTATGTCGCCTTGGTCTGATACTGGAATAAATACTATATATTTTCCGCCTTTTTTTACATTTTGTTTTATTATTTCTTCTTTTCCAATTCCTCTATCAAAATTTCTTCTTGCATCTTCTTCTAGTTTTTTTCTTGCTTCCTCTCCAATTTCGGCATCAATTTCTTTGTTTAATTTTGCTCTTAATTTATCATATTTTTCTAATTCTTCAGCTCTTTTGTTTTCGTCTTCTATGCTATCAATTTGAGCTTTTAATTCGACCATTTTTCCAGATGAAATTAAGTCATATTTGCAATACACAAGTTTTGGATTTACCACATAACCCATTCTTATTGCATTTTCTAATGTCATATTTGCTGCTAAATGTTTTCTTTGGCTAATTTCTTCATCTGTATATCCAAGTTTCTTGGCTGTTTCATTTGCCATGTCTCGTCCATCAGCATCTCTTGTTGGTGTTGCTGTTATTCCCAGTACTTTTACTTCTTCTGCTTGATTTTTTAGTAATTTGTCAATTTTTCCTTCCCATTCTTTTGCACCTGTTCTGTGTAATTCATCTAGCACTATCATTCCATATTGTTCTTTAATAACTTCTTGTCCTCTTTTTGCAAGTAAGCCAGAATATGTTTCAAATGTTATATTTGGAAACACTTCTGCTATTATTTCGTCTTCTGTTTTTCCAACTGTTCCTTGTTCTCCATGCACATATTTTACAATATAGCTTTTTATTTGATTCAATATTTCATCTTGTGGTGCTAAATATAGCATTTTTTCATTTGGATGTTCCTTGGCATATTGTTGCATTTGCGTTAAAGCCACAAAACTTTTTCCAGCACCTGTTGGTAGTATTACTTGTGCAAATTTATGGTCTTGAAATATTGTATTTATATTATTACAAGCTCTTTGTTGATAATCTTTTAATCGTATACCTGTGTTCTCTACATCATAATATCCTAAAAATCTTTCAACTACTTCTATATTAATATTATTTTGTAAAACATCTTGTCTTGTATTTAATATTTGTTCTAAATTACCTTGAACATATTGTTCATAAATTCCATCTCTTGTTGCAATGTTTAACAATACTGTTGGAATTATGCTTTCTTCCACACCAGATTCTCGCAATTTTTCATATATTTCTGCACAATTTCTTTCTTGAAGTCTGGCTATTAACTCATTTTTTTCTGATGTTTTAAATTCTGCTATTCCTATATCTTGCCAATTATATTTAGAAAATACTGCCTCTGCATAATATCTTGATTTATCTATTTTTTCATTTTCCTTAGCACTGCTAAATACGTTGGTTATAATGTCTTTAGCATTATATAGTCCACTATTTTTTAGAACTATATCTAATTCTTCAAATGAAAGTTTTTTTATTTCATTTACTAATATTTGCTCTTCTTGTTGTAAATCTAAACTTACAGACTCACTTAATTTTACACCTTTATTACTTTGTCTTGTTATTATTTCTGGTTCAACTCTAAATCCATTTTCTCTTATGTACTGTATAATATCTTCAAAACCAGAATTTTCCCCTAATATTTCACTTAAAACATTTGAAAGTTGTATTGCATTTTTTCTTGCTTTACTCATATAAAACATATTCTTTACAATTGTATTTGCTTTTCCATATTCAACTTTTCCATCTGTAATTCCATACATTTCTTCAATTGAAATATCATCTTTAACCTTTTCTTCAATTTCTGGTATAGCAGGAATTTTAACACCATTTTGTACTGCTGTTATCAATGTTCTTTTTAATTGTTCAACTCTGCCTTTATCCAATCCATCTATTTGTTGTATTAATGCAAATAAATCAACTACCTCTTTTGGAACTTCTATAATATTTTCTTGTTTTATATCTCCATAATGAATTACCTCTGTAGACGAAAATGCACTTCCTATTGTCTCTCTTAATTTCGAATTAGAAGAATGTGGTATTACATGTTTTAATACTTGCTCATTTTCTAATATTGCTAATTTTGCATATACTTTATTTACTTTCAATACCTGCGCGTCATCTAATGACTGATAATTGCTAATTCTTGCCTTTGGAGAACTATATATTATTCCTTTTCTTAAATGTGCTCTATCTAAACTTACTTCTTCTCTGTTAGCAGTGTATCTTTGAGCAATTATATCTTTTAAGTTTTTACTTTCAGTTGCTTTATCTATCTCCTCAAAAGCATTCGAAACTCTTTGTTTTGCATCTTCTGGCAAGCTTTCTATTGCTTGTTGTATTTTAGAATACAATTCTTTAAGCATATATTGGCCAGCTGCTAATGTTTTCTCTCCAAATTCTTTTTTGGGAATTTTAACCATTACATATTTATCTTTATAAGAGCCTCTTCCATAATTTACTGCAATATTTGCATTACTTGTAAGTGATATGCAGTTTGTATCTTTTCTATAATGCATTTTTATATGGTCATATATTTCTTCTAAAGAGATTTCTGAAGCTTCTGTGTATTTGGCATCTCCATCAAATCTTTCTCTATCTGTTCTTATTCGTTCTATCTTTCCATCTGTTGATGTAGTCGTTTGTTGCTCAATATCAGCATTATCAGCCATATTTAGTGCTCTAAAAAAATAATAGTTTTCTTCATCTTGTATTACATTAAATTTATTTATATCAAAAATATCAAAATCCATATCTTTATTCCTTTGTGGTTATTTATTAAATTTTTCATTTTCATTATAACATAAAAATTTTTAATTTTTATGTTGTTTTTCAAATAATTTTATAATTTTTATATTTTTCTTTAAATGTAAATTAGAAAACAGTAATGTTTTATTGTTTTTGCATATTTCGTATATTTTCTATAAAATCTTCATATTATTTAACCCAAATGCACCCCGAGAATTTTCCCGGGATGCACTCTTTTGCAAAAGAGTCTGTTCTATGCTATTGGTAATGCGAGTAAACAGTTCGAGAAGTCAAACTATACCTTTGGGCCATTTCAGGAATCGAATCCCCCTGCTCATGCAATCTCATGAAGTTCTTCATCACGAGATAGGTACGTTCTGCTATTGTAGCCGCCATAAAAGAAATGCCTCCTTATAAAATTATTTATTTAGGATTTGCTACTAGCTACTTTTTACATTATAGTATAGAACAGCCTTAAGTGCAAATTGCACAAGGCTGTTTTGTTTTACATAATTTTTTTAGTACTTGCTCTTTTTGTCGTTTTTTTAGTGCTTGCTTTTTTGGCTGTTGCTTTTCGTGTTGTTTTCTTTTTTGTTTCTCCTTCTTCTTTTACTTCTTCTGGAGTCCAAATCTCTCCTTTTTTAGGCTTGTTCCAAGATATATAATTACAGCTCTTTGGATTATTTTCACATATGTAGTAGTTTCTTTTTCTTTTTGTTTTTCTAACTTGAACTTTTCCACCACATACTGGGCATGGTTCATCTATAGTTACAACGAATGGTTTTACATTTTTGCACTCTGGGTAACCAGGGCATGCTAAAAACTTGCCGAATCTTCCCATTTTCACTACCATCATTCTTCCACATTTATCGCACTGTACGTCTGAAACTTCATCTTCTAGTTTTACATGTTCTAGCTCTTTATCAACTTTTTCAAGCTCATTTTCAAATGGTGGATAGAAATCACGCAATATTTGTTTCCATTCTTCTTTTCCAGATGCAACTTCATCAAATTCGTTTTCTACCTTAGCAGTAAATTCAACGTCTACTATATCTCCAAAGTTTTCTGTTAATAATTTGTTTACAACCTCTCCGAGCTCTGTTGGAACTAATTGTTTCTTCTCTTTTTCTATATATCTTCTTTCCAATATTGTTGTAATTGTTGGAGAATATGTACTTGGTCTACCTATTCCCTTAGCTTCTAGCTCTTTTACCAAACTTGCTTCTGTATATCTTGCTGGTGGCTCTGTAAAACTTTGTTTTGCATTCAATTTTTTCTTTTTAACTTCCTGATTTGCCTCTAATGCTGGAATTGATGTTGAATCTTCTTCCTCTTGTCCATTGTCATTTCCTTCTACATATAAAGTCATAAAACCTTTAAATTTTAGGTTTTGGCCACTTGCCTTGAATACATAATCGTTTACTTTAATATCAACATTTATTGTATCATAAACTGCAGCTGACATTTGGCTTGCTAAAAATCTGTTGTATATCAATCTATATAATTTGTATTGGTCTGTTGTAAGTGAGTCTTTTATGCTTTCTGGCGTTATATAAATATATGTTGGGCGTATACCTTCATGGGCATCTTGTGCCTCACTGCTCTTTTTGTAATACCTATTTTCGTAATACTCACTTCCATAAGTTTTGCTTATTTGCTCTTTTGCAGCAGCCCTTGCCTCTTCTGAAATTCTTGTAGAGTCTGTTCTCATGTAAGTAATTAGTCCAACACTACCTTTTTCAGGAATTTTCACACCTTCATATAATCCTTGTGCAACAGACATAGTCTTTTTTAGTGTGAATCCTAATTTTCTTGAAGCCTCTTGTTGCATAGTACTTGTTGTAAATGGTGGTGCAGGAGTTCTTTTCTTCTCTCCTCTTTTTACATCTGTTACAATGTATTTTCCATCTTTTATGTTTTCTAGAATTTCATCAACTTCTTCTTTTTTGTGTAATTCTATTTTCTTGCTTCCCTTGCCATACAATCTAGCCTCAAATTCCTTGTTAGACTTTTCATCTAATAAGATAGCATAAATGTTCCAATACTCCTCTGGTACAAAGTTTCTTATTTCATTTTCTCTATCTACAATTAGCTTTACTGCAACAGATTGAACTCTTCCTGCAGATAGCCCTGGTTTTACCTTTTTCCATAATAATGGGCTTATTTTATAACCCACAATTCTATCAAGCACACGTCTTGCCTGTTGTGCATTTGTTAAATTCATATCTATTTTTCTTGGTTTTTTTATAGATTGTTGTACAGTTTCTTTTGTTATTTCATTAAAAGTAACTCTACATACACTATCTTCTGGAATTTCCAAAATATGAGCCAAATGCCAAGCAATAGCTTCTCCTTCACGATCAGGGTCGGTTGCAAGATACACAGTTTTTGCACTTTGGGCATCTTTCTTTAAGGATTTTATTAGATCTCCCTTTCCCCTAATATTTATGTACTCTGGCTCAAAATCATTTTCAATATTAACTCCAAGCTTAGATTTTGGTAAATCCCTTATATGCCCCATAGATGCAACTACTTTCGTATTTCCACCTAAGAATTTTTTTATAGTATTAGCCTTTGCAGGCGACTCAACAATAATTAATTTATCTGCCATTAACTTTTTCGTATAATCAGTCTTATAGAAACTCTATAATTATTGATTAACCCTTTCTTCAAATTTAATTTTGTCAATATATTGTAGCGTAATTTTATTTAATTTTCAAGTTTTTGCATATTTTATTTTCAAAAGTAAATTCTAGTTTGACTAAAAACTAGAATTATACTTATAATTAAATTTTATATTGCATCTTTTTTCTATAACAAACAAGTCATATATACTGGTAAAAATACTATTTCGTCCTCTACCCTCAAGTCTTCTATATGTAAAACATATGCTGTTGATAAGTATTCTTTATATTTATTTTTAAACTTATTTAAAGAAGAAAATGTATAATTTTTCCCAGATTTTACTTCTATCGGCGAAATATTATGTTTTGAAGTAATCTTATTTTTAGCAATCAAGAAATCTATTTCCATATTATTAGCAGAATTTTGTTTGTCATAATTAAAATAAAAATATAATTTCTTTCCAGTAGCAGTCAACATTTGTGCTACAATATTTTCCATAATCATTCCTTCATTAAATGTAAGTTTGTTAAATAAAATTTTCCTATATATTTCTTCATCAACTAAACCTTTTTCATCAAAAGCCAATGAAAGAAGTAATCCAGTATCTCCCATATAGCACTTTAATGCACTCGACTCTCTATTTAATCTAAGTCCAATGTTCGGTTCAGTTGTGTTAAAAGCAATGTTTACAATCATTGATTCTTGAAGCCAGAAAAAAGCATCTTTATAATCTCTATATCTTGCATCTTTTTGCATCGAATTGAACGAAAATCTTTTTTCATGTTTTTGTAATTGAGATGGTATTTCCTCAAAAATACTTTGTACTTTGATTGAATCATCTCCACTATATTTTACTATATCATCTTTATACAAATTTAAGATGTCCCTCTTTATCAAATCGACTTCTTTAAAACTTTTTGTTTTTATATACGTTTCTACTGCTTGAGGCATTCCGCCTACTATTAAATATTGTTTAAAATAGTCCATTGCTTCCCTATGCATTAGTTGTCCTAAAGGCTTCTTTTCTTCAAAGCATTTTCTTATTAAATCCATTAAGTTATTATTTTCATTTGCCCATAAAAATTCTTCAAAGTCCATTGGATACATATTCAAGTGTCGTTCTTCTGATGGTATTAAAATATCTTCAACATTCTTTTTTATTGAAATTAAAGAACCTGTTTCGATATAATCATATCTTCCATCAGCAACTAGATACTTAATAGCACTTCTTGCTCTAGGATATAATTGCACTTCATCGAAAATTATTAGTGTATCTCTTTCATATAAATCTGTTTTATAATAACTAGATAAATACATGAAAAACATATCTAAGTTATCCAGGTAATTATCAAACAGCTCTTTAACATCTTTACCGACTTTATTGAAATCAATTAATATATATGATTTATAATTTTCTTTTGCAAACTGTTCGGCTATATAACTTTTTCCAATACGCCTTGCGCCATCAATTAAAAGAGCTACTTTTCCATTACTCTCTTTTTTCCATTTTATCAATTCATCATATACTTTTCTTCTCATCCAATCACCTTCTGATATAATTTTAGCACATATCCGCGATTTTTTCAAGCACATTTAAGCACATATCCGTAATTTTTTAAAGTCTGTTTTAACACATATCCGTGATTTTTGTAAGTTACTTTTAACACATATACGCATTTTTTACTTTGTCATACTAAAAATTAATTCTGGACATTTCTTAAAATCTGATATTATATCTCCTGTTGCAACTGGTGTTACTTGGTAATTTACGAGTATTTTTAATAAATTATCTATTAAATTTTCATTATTTGATAAGTTGCTTTCTATTATCTTTTCTGTTATAACATCTTTCTTTCCATCATTTTCTTCTTTTACTAATGCAATTCCAAATTTTTTCTCATCTTCTTTTACTTCTGAGGCGGTCAGCTTGTAATATTTTACCTTTATTTTTTGTTTTCTTTCTGCTTCATTAAAATTTTCTACATTAATATTAGCTTCTCCAAATAGTTTTTTCATGTTAAATCACAACCTTTCCTAGAGGAAAATTTAGAATTGTAAAATTAGTTATTTTGATAAATGAAAATATTTGATAATACTTCTATTATCAAATAGTAGTACATATGCTATTAAAATTTTGAAATTTTTACAATTACTTATCCCCTTTAAAAAAATATAATACCACCAGATTATTCTGGTGGCAAGTTATTTCGTGTTTCATGTTTCGACACAATTCGACAAATCTCCTTGTATATGTTTTCCTCTACATCAGCTCTTGCAACTCTTTTTGCCGATTCTCCCATTGTTTTTAAGGTTTCCGTGTCTTTCACAATATTATTTATCGCGTTATTTAATTTTGTAAAATTTAATTCTTTATCTAATATAATTTTTGCAGCGCCAACTTTTTCCAATACTTTTGCATTGTATTCTTGATGGTTTTCTGTTGCAAATGGATATGGGATAAATATTGCAGGTTTTCCTATCGTAGCAATCTCTGTAATAGTCATTGCTCCGCTTCTGCACACAACTAAATCTGACATTTCCATAACCTCTTGCATATTATATATGTACGGTAATATTTTTGTATTCTCTGTATTATCAATATCTATATCCTTAATTCTTAGTTTTTCTTTTACCTCATCATAGTTTCCTGTTCCTACTGCCCAAACTATTTGGTACTTTTCGTTAAGCCTATTTTCTATTATTCCGAGTATTGCATTATTTATGCTTTGAGCCCCTTGACTTCCACCAAAAAATAATACTACTGGCAAATCTTGTTTCAATTTCATTTCCTGTTTCAAGTTATATTTTTGCTCATCACTTAATCTATTTGAATTTACTTTCGTTGGTGTTCCAGTAACAACTATTTTTCTTGCATTTGGAATTCTTTCTTTTGCTTCTTCGAAGCCTAGCAATATTTCATCTGTTTTTTTAGCCATTACCTTTACAGCTACTCCTGGAAAAGCATTGCTTTCATGCAATATTATTGGAATTTTTAACTGGCTTGCTGCCATACAAACAGAAACACATATATATCCGCCTGTACCAATGACTATGTCAGGCTTAAACTCTTTTAATATCTTTTTAGCTTGACCAACAGCCTTTATGGTTTTGCATAATCTTTTAATATTATCTAAATTGATTTTTCTATTAATTCCATATGCTTCAACTGTTTTTAGCTCATAGCCTGCTCTTGGTACTAAATCTTTTTCTAATCCTCTACCAGTTCCTATGAAAATTATTTTTGATTGTGGTTCTTTCTCCATTATTTTATTGGCAATAGCTATTCCTGGGTTTATATGTCCTCCAGTTCCAGCCGCAGCAATTACTACTCTCATTTCTTACACCTTTCTTTATTCGATTTATTAAGTTTAGAAAAAATTGAATTTTGGCAAAGAAAATGATTTTCTAAGGCATAGGTTCATACTTTGTGTATGTAACCGCGTTCGAAAAGAAATTTGACATAGCCAAAATTGTAATTATTTTTCAAGCTCTAAACCTTTGAACCTGCCCTTGACACATTAAGCAAAATTCCCACTCCAACCAGTAGTACTAACAGTGCAGTTCCTCCGGTAACTGAAAAAAGGAAGTGCCATACCTGTTGTTGGTATAGATGCTGTAACAACTGCGATATTGATTATTGCTTGTGTTGCTACAAGTGTTGTAACTCCTATTGCAAGCAAACTTCCAAACATATCTGGTGCCTTCATAGAAATTACGATTCCTCTCCACACAAAAATTGCAAATAATAATATGATTGTAACGCAACCTACAAAACCCAATTCTTCTGCAACTATTGCAAATATGAAATCATTTTGTGGTTCTGGTATGTACAAATATTTTTGTTTACTGTTTCCTAGTCCTACTCCAAACAGTCCTCCAGAACCAATCGCATACAAACTTTGTACCATTTGGTAACCCGTTCCCGTCGCATCAGACCAAGGATCAAAGAATGTCATAATTCTATCCATTCTAAACGAGTCACTAGCATCACCTTTTAATAACTCTCTTATTATTACTAAGGCTACTCCCGCGACTCCTGCCAGACCAGCAAACATAAAATGCAACAGCCTGCATCCAGCCATTAACATCATTACACAGGTTACAATACCTACAACCAAAGATACACTTAAATGGTTTTGAACAAAGTACAATATTGCAATTGGAGGAATTAAGAATGCCATAGGCAATACAAATCCTTTTCCAAATTGCTTTAAATCGTTTTTGTGGTCTGATAAATATCCTGCATAAAATATTATTAAACCTATTTTTGTAAATTCTGATGGTTGGAACTGCCCTATTCCCTTTATTTCAATCCATCTTTTTGCACCATTAACACTTTTTCCAAGTTTCGGTACTAAAACTAAAAGTAAAATTGCAACAGATATTACATATATAACCTTATAATATTTTTTTAAAAATCTATAATCAGATTTTGAAAAGAATAACATTAATCCTATTCCAGCCAAAGCAAATTCAAATTGTTTTAAAAAATATGTATAGCTTTTTCCTGTTGATGAAAGAGCAGATGGTGCGCTCGCCGAAAGAACCATAACAACACCCAAAGATAGCAGTATTAATACGGTTATAAATAAAATGTAATCCATTTTATTATTCATGAATTTTGAAAATCTTTTAACTTTCTTTTTTTCTCTTTGCATTTGTTCGTCCTTTCAATTTTATATTGCGGCTAGACCAATCATGCATGCTATTAATGTTATTATGCTAAATACTGAAACAATAGCATTTTCGTTCCAGCCACATAATTCAAAATGATGATGTAATGGTGCCATCTTAAATACTCTTTTTCCAGTTCTTTTATAGTGTGCAACTTGTATTATGTCTGATAAAGTTTCTAACACTGGAATTATTGCAATTATTAATAATAAAATTGGTAATTTCAAATAAATAGCCATTACAGAAACCGCTCCGCCTAAGAATAGTGAGCCAGTATCACCCATGAATACTTTTGCTGGGTGTAAGTTGAATAGCAAGAATGCTAAGCATATTCCTATCAAGCTAACTCCCATTATAACAATTTCTTTAACTCCAAAAATTATTCCTATAACGGTTAAACACGTTAATATAATTGTTGTAACAGATGTACTTAATCCATCTATTCCATCTGTTAAGTTAATTGCATTTGTAGTTCCAAGCATAACAAATATGGTAAATGGTATGTATAGCCAAATTGGCAATGTAATTGACGTTTTCGCAAATGGAATTATTAAATCTGTTCCAATATGCATTACATTTGTTAAATATACCGTGAATATTGTTGCTATTATCAACAGTCCAAACATTTTATATTTTGGTTTTAGTCCTTCTGTGTTTTTTAAAATTAACTTTTTAAAATCATCTACAAAGCCTACCAATCCAAACCCAACTGTTACTAATATTAGTGGTATTAAATTTTTAGCCATTGTCTGTTCAGATGCATCTATGGATTTTGAATATTTTAAAAATACTATTGCTCCTATTATTATTATGGCTAAAATCATTACAATTCCGCCCATTGTAGGAGTCCCCTGTTTTTTTAGATGAGACTTTGGACCATCGTCTCTTTCTTGTTGCCCTATTTTTCTTCTACGTAATATTGGTATTACTATTAGAGATATTACAAATGCTATAGCAAATGCCAACATTAATATCTTTATTTGGTATGCCATTTTATATTTCTCCTTTGATTATTTGATTTACTATTATTCTTTCATCAAATGGATGTTTTACTCCATTTATCTCTTGATATGGCTCGTGTCCTTTTCCTGCAAGTACAATTATATCTTTCTTGCTAGCCATATTTATTGCATATTTAATAGCCTCTATTCTATCTACTATACATACATATTTTCCTTTAGTCTTTTTTATTCCTGTTTCTATTTCATCTACTATTGTTTGAGGGTCTTCTGTTCTTGGGTTATCTGATGTAATTATTGTAAAATCTGCAATTTTTCCTGATATTTCACCCATTATAGGTCTTTTTGTCGTATCTCTGTCTCCTCCACAACCAAATACAGAAATTACTCTTCCTCTAGTATATGATTTTACGGCATTTAGTATGTTTTCTAGGCTTTCTGGAGAATGTGCATAATCTATCATAATTGTTAAATCTTTGCTGTTATTTACAAGCTCAGATCTTCCTGGTACTCTTACTTCTAGTAAAGCATCTTTTATATTTTCTGCAGAACAGCCTAATTTTGTTGCAACACAAATTGCAGCTAAACTGTTATACACGCTGAATCTTCCAGGAATTCCAACTTTTACTCTTTCATTTTTATCTCCAATTTTAACCTTGAAGTCTACATACGAATTTGTAATTGTAATATCTTTTGCAAGTAAATTACATGCATTGTCGATTCCATATGTTGTTATCTCACAATCTGGTACTAAACTTGGTACCTTGCAAACTTGTAAATCATCGACATTTACAAACCCACATTTGCACATCTTAAATAACTTTAATTTAGACTCAAAATAATCTTGCATATTTGGGTGTTCTTTTGGACTAATGTGATCCTCTGATAAGTTTGTAAATACTGCAATGTCAAATTGGCATCCTGCAACTCTGTTTAGTTTCAAGCTTTGTGAAGAAACTTCCATTACAATTGCTTGGCAACCATCTTCAACCATTTGTGCAAAATATTGTTGTAGCTCTATGCTTTCTGGAGTTGTTCTATCACTATCAAGCAACTTCTTATCTCCACTATAAACAGCTATGGTTCCAACTAATCCAGTCTTAATTCCTTGCTTTTGTAAAATCTCTTTAATCATAAATGTTGTAGTAGTCTTGCCCTTTGTTCCAGTAACTCCAATTAGCTTAACTTTTTTTGATGGATTATCATAAAAATTACATGCACAAATTGCCATCGCATATCTTGCATCTGGAACAACAATAAGAGTTACATCTTCTGGTATATTTAAACTCCTAATGTCTGTTGTTTCTTCAACAAGAATAGTCTTTGCACCTTTCTCTATTGCACTATTTATATACTGTGTTCCATCTGTTGTGAAGCCTTTAATTGCAAAAAACATACTTCCTTCAACAACTTTTCTGGAATCTTTTTCTATTGTTGTAATCTCTCTATCAATTTCACCTTTAGCTTTAATTCCGTCTATTCCAACTAAAATTTTCTTTAAATTCATAATTACCATTCCTCTCCGAATTTATTTGGATAATATTAACATTGACATATAGCAGTTGCTGTAATTGCCATTTTTTCTTTTTACATTATATAATTAAAAAATTGATTTGTATAGGGTTATAATCATTTTTTCCAAAAAATTTATAGTACATTATATTCTAGAATATACAAAATTAGTAAAATATTTGTATCATCTAATTTCCTCTTTTGCACAAAATTTGTCAATTCACATATAACATGCTATAATATATGTATAACGCAATTTGAATTGGCAGTTCTTCACACGGTTATTTGACATGTTGTGTTTCCTGCCACAAGCAAAAAGGAGGTCCATTATGGACGATTTTAAAACCATTGCCCAGAACAATGGCATACGTGTTCCCCATACACTATTTGGGAAAATAGCTTTCAATCGGAGATGGGCAAAAGCTGAAGAGGCCTTTGCTATTTTTGAAGAAAGATTTCTGCAACGTGAGTCTGAGTGGAACAGTTGTCGAGAAAACCTAGAAAATGACTGGGGTCGTCCGTTCCCTGCCTTTTCCGAGGTGTTCAAGCTTCGGCCGTTGTACTTCAACAGCCCCGCTGAGGCCATTTGTGCAATCAATACAGCACAAATGGTGTTGGATTCGTTTTCTTTAAAGAAAGAATACGAATTTCAAGAAAAGATGGCTCGATTGGCTTGGTACAACTTCAGGGTACTCACGAATGCACCAAAAAGTTGTACCCTGATTGTCCTTAAAGAGGTCAACTATGAGCCCTCTAGGGACAAGCGGCTTACTTTTGAGGCCTCTGTTGCCGAGCTTAAACCCTGTTCTATCCGTCTCCCAGACGGTGGAATTATGTGGCTGGCTTTCAAACCTCAAGATCATTTCGATGACCTTAAAGATTTGAAGGTCACAGCGCAATTCTGTAAGGTAGAATACCTATAACAGAATTGATAAAGTCAGAAAGCATCGTGTTCTCTCAAAATGAGGCACGATGCTTTCTGATGTATATATAATCATAATTTTTAAATTTATCTAAAGTTATAACATACTATAAGATGTAAACCAACAAACACAATTGTTCAAAGGGACAAAATATGCAATAGCCTGAAAACTGCTTGAACTATCAAACTTCCAACTTTGCAGAAAACAAAATTCTTGTTAATCCTCGCTTTTGTATCCAGTGTTCTCTCATAGGTCATCGGTTTTTTATAATTTATTTGATTTTTGTATTGATTTTTAATATTTTTGGTAATATACTAATAGGTGGCTTAATTTTATTTAGATTTTTGTTTAAATTAAGCAAGAAAGGAATTAATTTATTATGGTTAAAATAGCATTTTTTGATACTGAGGATTACGATAAGAAATTATTTGATGAGTATAATAAAACATACAATTATCAAATTACTTATTTCAAGTCAAGATTAAACGCAGAAACAGCACCACTTGCAAAAGGATATGATGTTGTTTGTATTTTCGTAAATGATAAGGCAGATAAAGAAACCTTAGATATTTTAAATGAGTGTGGAGTTAAATTATTAGCTCTAAGATGTGCTGGATTCAACAATGTAGATTTAAAGCATCTTGGTAACATTAGAGCCGTACGTGTTCCACAATACTCTCCATATGCCGTTGCAGAGCATGCCACTGCCCTATTACTAAATATCAACAGAAAAATATACAAATCTTATCAAAGAGTAAAAAAATACAACTTTGCACTTGAAGGACTAGTTGGCTTTGATTTACATGGTAAAACAGTCGGAGTTGTTGGAACTGGAAAAATTGGAAAAGTATTTATCCAAATAATGAAAGGATTTGGAACAAAGGTTATTGCATATGATTTATTCAAAGATGAAAAAGCAGCTGAAGAATTAGGATTCGAATACGTTAGCTTCGATGAATTATGTGAAAAATCTGATATAATATCACTTCACTGCCCTCTTACACCTGAAACAGAGCATATAATCAACAAAAAATCTTTGGATAAGATGAAAGAAGGAGTTATAATAATCAACTGCAGTAGAGGTGGATTAATTAACACAGATGACTTAATAGCTGAATTATCAACTGGAAAAATTGGCGGTGTAGGATTAGATGTATACGAACATGAAGAAGATTACTTCTTAATGGATATGTCTAGTTCATATAAGAGAGATAAAAACTTATCACTATTAATCTCTATGCCAAACGTTATAATAACTGCACACCAAGCATTTTTCACATCTGAAGCATTAAACAAAATTGCAAGTGATACTTGCCAAAATATTAAAGATATTTTTGAAACAGGAACTTGTCAAAACGAATTAAAAGGTGAATAAATTTTGACCAATGGATGGTTCCTTTTGTGGTCAAAAATAAATTTAAAAAACATTGCAAGAAAACAATTTTAAATTTTGAAAAATAAGGTCAAGCTCGCCTTTCGAGGAGCCATTCAGCGACGGCCAAGAGTGCCTACCGAAATTTTATTGTTTCTTGCAAGTTACAATAATAATCGCTCAAAAAGGGACGTCCCTATTGGGCGATTATTATTGTACCACTTTTTGTTTTTATTCCCGCTTTTGGTAATTGGTCAGTTATTGTTTCTTTTTCTTCACTTTTCTTAAATTCTAGTTGTAATCCAACGTCTTCTAATGCCTTTTGGGCTTCTTTTTCTGTCATTCCAATTATGTTTGGAACTTCCACTTCCTTTTTTTCTTCTTCTTGTTCATTATCTTTTTTTATTTCTAAATAAGGAAGTACCTCTCCTAGTACTTGTGAGCCTATTGGTGCTGCAACTCCTCCTCCTTGATGTCCGCCTTCCCCAGTTGGATTGTACAAGGTTATTAATATGCACACTTCTGGATCTGATATTGGAGCTGTTCCGATGAATGATGTTACATATTTTCCTGTATTTACACCATCTTCTGATGTTCCTGTTTTTCCGCCTATACTGTATCCTTTTACTTGAGCATTTTTTCCGGTTCCTTCTGCAACAACGCTTTCCATCATACTAAGCATTTTTTTAGACGTTTCCTCTGATATTACTCTGTCTTTTTTCTCTACTTCTACGTCTGTTACTTCTCCTGTTTCGCTGTCTATTATTTGTTTTACAACTCTTGGTTTTATATATGTTCCTCCATTTGCTATTGTAGAAACCATTGTTATCATTTGTATTGGTGTAACCTCAAATCTTTGACCAAATGCAATTGTTCCCAGCTCAACTGGTCCAACCTTTTTTTCAGCTAAGAATATTCCTGTTGCTTCTCCCGGCAAATCTATTCCAGTCTTGCTTAAGAATCCATACTTTCTTAGATATTCATAATATTTAGCAACTCCTATTTTTTCTCCTAACCCTATAAATACTGGGTTGCACGAGTTCATAAGTGCTTGCCTTAAACTCTCAGGTCCATGTGGTCTATAATATCTCCAACATTTCATCTTAGTTCCAGCCACATCAATATAGCCAACACAACAAAACTCGCCTTCTTTATCCGTTGTTTGAACTATCCCTTCTTGTAGTGCAGTTGATGCCGTTACTAGTTTAAATGTTGAACCCGGCTCATATGTATCCGAAATCGCCTTATTTCTCCACATTGCCTGAAGAGCATTTGAACGTTCAGTTGCAGTCATAGAACTCCAATTAGCTTTTTGTTCTTCATTATTTATAGTATACGGATCATTCAAATTAAAATCTGGGTAACTTGCAATTGCAAGAATATCCCCATTTTTAGGGTTCATTACACATATGTTTCCACCATCTGTACACACATTATCTATACAAGCTTCTTTCAAATATTTTTCTGCAATTCCTTGAATCGTTGCATCAATAGTAAGTACTAAATCATTTCCGTCTTTTGCAGGCTCATAATTCTCAGATACATCACTAATATCAAGTCCTTTGGCATCTGTCATCTTTAAAATCTTGCCATTTTCTCCATTTAAAACATCATCATACCTAGCCTCTATCCCCGCTAGCCCTTGATTATCACTACCACAAAATCCTATTATTTGCGAAGCTAAATTATTAAAAGGATAAAATCTTTTAGTATCTTCATCAATATTAATTCCAGATGTAATATTCTCATTCTTCATCCATACACGAAGCTCATTGCTTTTATCTTTATCAACTTTTTTTGCAATTGTCTCTATCGCAGTTTTCTTATTTACCTTTTTTAAAACCTTTTCATAATCTAATTCAAACAATTCGGCAAATTTTCTAGCAACTTTCTCCTTATTTTCTTTAGATATGTTTACAGGATTTATAGTAATTGTTTCAACACTACTGCTAGTTGCTAGTACTGTCTTACCAGTTGCATCATAAATAGTTCCTCTCTTCGGATTAATTTTTCTATCCAACGTTTGTTGTAAATATGCCATTTGTTGCAAACTATCACCATTATGAAATTGAATCCATGCAACCCTTATTATTAAAGCCAGAAAAACGGTAGTAACAATTAAAAGAGCTATTCTAATTCTCTTCTTTCTAGAAATTTCACCAGTCTTTTCTAGTTGATATTTCTTCATCTTAGATGCTCTTTTTAACCTTTTCTCTGCTTTGTTCTTATTTTTATTCTTTCTATGTAATAAATTTTTATTTAATTTCTCATCTCTACTACTATTCTGTTCTTGCTTTTTTAATTTCTTAATATTCAAAAAATCCCTTAACATACAAATCACCTAATTATATGTATTCGAATTTCTATTGAATATTCCCTAACAAAAAAGATAATACCTATTTTCTCAAATAAGTATTATCTATTTAATAATCTGTGTTAGTTTTTTTATTAATTTTTCGAACCAAGAAGAATTGTCATTTAATATTACTTCTTCTGATGCAGGTTCTACATAGTCTTTTTTCTGTAAGTCTAGATAAATTTTGTTGTTATTATCTAGTTTTTGCATTCCCAATTTATCTTGTGCAGCCTTTTCGATAGAACTTAAATTTAAGCTATTTTCTATGCTTACTTTTAATTGCTCATTTTCTTTTTGTACCGCACTTACTTTTGATTTTATGTTTTCTTTTGAATTGTATTCTTCGTTGATTAGTGAGTATCTATAACTTATGGTAAATAGCATAACAAAAGCAAGACCAATATAAACTACTGGTTTATAATTGTACTTATTCTTTTGCTGTTTGCTAGGTTTCTTTGTGTTTTGTGGCTTTACATTTGTTTTTTTCTTAGCTTTTTTTGTTGGTACATATTCAGGCTGTAATTTTTTTGGGCTAGTCTCATACTGATACCCAAAGCCTCCATAGTTTGCCATAAGTTATTCCCCACCTCTTTTCTTCTTTAGGTTTATTTTTTCTCGTGTCTTTCAAATATTCTAAGCTTAGCGCTCTTCGACCTCGAGTTTTCTTCTTTTTCTTGCTCTGTTGCCTCTATTGGCTTTTTGTTAATTATTTTTCCATAAGATTTATAATTACAAACGCAATATGGCAATTCTTTTGGGCATGTACAATGTCCTTGAGCTTCTATATACGCATTTTTAACTGCTCTATCTTCTAATGAATGAAATGTTATAATGCATAGTCTTCCATTTTCTTTTAAACATTCAATAGAATTTAAAACAGTATCATACAATGGTTTTATTTCATTATTTACTTCTATTCTAATTGCTTGAAATGTTCTCTTTGCAGGGTGTCCGTCTTTTTGCTTAGATTTTGGTATAGATTCTTCTATTATTTTTACAAGTTCATCTGTTGTTTCTATAACTTTTTCAGCTCTATATTTACAGATATTTCTTGCAATATTTCTAGAAAATTTTTCTTCTCCATACTCAAAAATAATATTGGCAAGTTTTTCCTCGTCATAATTATTAACAACATCTTTTGCTGTTAATGACTGCGTTTGATCCATTCTCATATCTAGTTCATTGCTTCCTAAATAACTGAATCCTCTATTACGCTCGTCTAATTGGTATGACGAAACTCCCAAATCTAACAAAATCCCATCAACTTTGTCTATATTCAATTCTTCTAAGATTTCTTTTATTTCATCATGATTACCATGAACATATTTTACATTTGAAAATTCTTTTAAATTTTCTTTTGCAGCTTTTAAGGCTTCCTCATCACGGTCAATGCCAATTAACATTCCCTTTTTAGACAACCTTTTAACAATTTCTTTGCTATGTCCGGCTCCTCCAAGAGTTCCATCAACATATATTCCGTCTGGATTTATATTAAGTCCTTCAATACATTCATTTAGCATTACTGGGGTATGTTTAAATTCCAAGTTTCTATCCTCTACTTTTTAAAATTTTATATAGCACAATCAGTTGGTATTATTCATACCAACTGGCAAGTGCTATCTTATTATCCTTTTCATTAGTATTTTGGACTTCATTTGTTCACTCCATCATTCGTAATTTTAATTATCTTTAGTGGTAATTTATAGCCATCTTTAGTTTCTACTAAATTTAGCTTTGGTAATTTAAAATATTTAATCTTTTGAATTGGATTTCATCTTGTGTTTTCTTTTGGTGTAGGTTAGTTTTCTTTAGTTGGATACATTTTTTAGTTGAAAATATTTTTTCTTTTGTTCACATTTGACTTCAGTATTTTAATGTTTTATCATTTGTTTATAATTTTCTCTTTTGTTTAAGACTATATAAACTTATAAAAGTTATATACCTAAATCTTCCATGTTTTGTTCTATTTCTGCAATAGAAAGATTTTCTTCACTATTATGTTCTTCCCATTTTGTCTTGTCCCAGATTTCTATTCTGGTACCAGCTCCGATTATTGTTACATCTTTGTCCAATTTTGCAACTTCACGAAGCTTTCCTGCTATTAAAAATCTTCCTTGTTTGTCTAATTCACATTCTGTAGCCCCTGATAAAAAGAATCTTACAAAGTTTCTAGCGTTTTTGTTGGTGATTGGTAGTGCTTTTAATTTATCTTCGAATTTTTCCCATTCAGACATAGAAAATCCAAACAAACAACCATCTAAACCTGTTGTTAGTATAAATTTTTCTCCCATGTCCTCTCTTAACTTGGCTGGCATTATTAATCTGCCCTTCGCGTCAAGAGAATGTTCATATTCTCCAATTAACACTTTTATTCACCTCGCTAACACTTTTTCACCACTTCGTACCACTTTCTACCACTTCAATTAAATTGTAATACAAGAAATTTAAAAAATCAATACTTTTTTCAAAATTTTTTTCAAAATTTTGTTAATTTAGCATTTATTAATTTTAATTTCTTTTTCTGATAATACTTTTTGTGCCACGGATATAAAATTACATTCCGTATCTGTTAAATATATTTTTGTTTTTCCTGTTTTAGAACCACTCAATAAATTTTCTCCTAAAAGATTTTGTAGTTGATTTGCAATTACAGTTCCAGTGTTTATAACTTCGGCATCTGTTCTCAATTCATTCTTAAATAGCTCTGCAAATAACGGATAGTGCGTGCATCCAAGTACTAAGGCGTCTACATCATGCAAATTTTTCATATACTCATGTACAGTCAATTTTGCTATTTCGTTATCAATCCATCCCTCTTCTGCCATCGGTGCTAACAACGGGCATGGATTGCTCAAAATTTCTAAATTATTATTGTAATTCAAAATAGATTTTTCCCAAACATTGCTCCTAATCGTTCCCGCTGTTGCAACAACACCAACTTTATGAATATTCTTATTCTTCGATATGTATTTTGCTGTTGGCTCTATAATTCCAATAATCGGAATATCATATAATTCCTTTACAGCATCTAAAGCCTGACTCGTGGCCGTACCACATGCGATAACTACTGCTTTCACATTCTTCGAAATTAGAAAATCTATTCCACTCTTAGTTAAATTTATAATACTTTCTTTAGATTTACTTCCATACGGAAAACTTTTCGTATCTCCTAAATACACAATATTTTCATTTGGAAATTTCTTTCGTATTTCTTTATAAACTGTTAGTCCTCCTACTCCAGAGTCAAACATTCCAATCGGTCTATTATCCATATTTATCTTATTCCTTCCATATTCAAATCAAATTGGAAAATAATTAAATTTTGACAATGAAAACTGACTTAGTCAAAATTGTAATTATTCTTCAACCTTAACAGATTATATGGCAAAACCAGCACTAATGCAACAGTAACAAAAATATTACCATTACATAATATATATAAAGCAATAATTGCTAATTAAATGAAAGGAAGAATAAATTATGGAATATGATAAGAATATTTGCCCAGTTGTTAATGTTGACGGAGTAATAGAAAGAGGAAAACAATATGACCTTGATATAACTTTACCAGAAGATAATAGAAATGTTATTTATGGTATAGTTAGAGATTGCTACAAAGATCCTGTAAAAGACGCTGTTGTAAAACTTATAGAAGTTGAGTGTAAAATGGGAAAAGATATTAGAAAACCTGTTTCTCACACATTTACTGATGACAATGGAGAATTCGTATTCGGACCACTTTGTGCTAACAGACTTTATGAAGTTGAAATTTGGGTTAACAACGTAAAACACGCAAAAATATGTACTGAATGCCACCGCCAGGGTGAATGCTTAAAAGGTGTTGACATGGATTGCAAGAAAGACGACTGGAAACCAGGAAAGCCAGGAAAACCTTGCGATGAAAAGCCATGTTGCAATAGAGATTCAGAAGCATCATCAGAACAATAATCTTGCAGAAAACTAAGGCTAAATATTAAAAATATACAGCCTTTTGATTAGACAAAAAGATAGAAGGAATGGATTTTTCCGCTCCTTCTATGATTTTTATATTTAAACTAACCCCATTTTTCTTGCAAATTGTTTTCCTTTTTTCATCATTTTCTTTGTGTCACTTTTTGATATCCAGTCTGTACAAAACATTGTTACACCGACTGTAACCATACTGCCAACTAACATTCCTTCAATAAATTTCATGTAATTACCTCCTTTTTAGTTTAGTATTGTCTTTTTTTACCTTTTATATACAGTTTAAAATAGGAATATATTTCATATGCACTTATAAATAATAGAAATACTCCAAAAAGTTTTCGCAGTTCTGTAACTGGCATATTCCTTGATACTACTGCTCCACAAACAGCTCCTATTACTCCAAATACTACAAAAAAAATTGCATTCTTAAAATTGATTAATTTTCTTTTTGTATTAAGAATTATACAAACTAATGCAGATGGAATAAAGAACAACAAGTTTGTTGCCTGTGCTATGTGTTGTTCTAAATTTAAAAATAGTGTTAAAAATAAGATTAATACAGAACCTCCACCCATGCCTAAACCAGTGAATATGCCTGCTAAAATTCCAATAATTATTTCTAACATTTCATTCCTTCCACCTTTCTATAGTCTTTTAGAAAAACACTATCTTTATACCAGCATAAATTAGAAATAAAATAAAAATTAATTTTAAATATTTTCCTTTTAATATAGCCAATAATTTTGATCCTATAAAACTACCGATAATTCCACCAATACAGCACAGTATTCCAGTTTTCCAATTTATATAGTTGCCTGTTCCATATAATATTGCTGTAACTAGCACCATTGGCAATATACAAAATATAGCCGTGGCTCTTGCCTCTTTCTCTGAAGAATTGAAAAAATGAATATATGCTGGAATCAATAAAAGTCCTCCACCAGACGCAAACATTCCACTAATAAATCCTACAATTAAACCTACTAATATCTTTTTCCACATAAAAAATCCTTTTTAGTAGTATTTGTAAAACAAAAAACTTTATACTCATTATCTATAAATTGTTTTACATCTTATTAATAAAATACCGTTAATTCCACTCATAAAATTTCAAATTTGCATTTTTTCATATAAAAGACTTGTTTTTTTAATAATTTTATGATATCATATTTGATAGTCGATTTTAGTAAATCAATAGGAGGTGCAATAGTTATGGCAAAATGTGCAATTTGTGAAAAAGCAGTATCACACGGAAATAAAATTAGTATAGCACGTTCTCATGTTAGTAGAAGAGCTTCTAGAACATGGAAACCAAATCTAAGAAGCGTTAAAGCTGTTGTAGATGGAGAAACAAAAACAATTCAAGTATGTTCAAAATGTCTACGTTCTGGAAAAGTAAACAGAGCATAATTAAAAATCGTCGTTCCATTTAGTTGGTCCTGACGATTATTGTTATTTTGAATAAACGAAATAAATTATTATACAGAAATAAAATGATGTATTTAATAAGGCTACTTTTAGTAGTCTTGTTTTTACATCATTTTATTTTTTCATATGTATTATTCTTCTTTCAATCCGAATATTAATTTAACAAAGCCTCTTAAAAATTTTGGCACCTTTTTTACCACAATTTTCATATTTAATCACACTCCTCCCTACAAGGTACAAATCTGGTTTGAAAAAATTAAATTTTGGCAAAATTTAAAAGGCAATGGAACATACTTTGTGTATGTTGTTTTAAATGTAATTTGACGAAACCAAAATTGTAATTATTTTTCAACCTAAACTACTATTTTGCTACTTTTTGCAGAATAACCATGCAACACCTAATACAAACAGTGTGCAACCTATTATAAATAGCCATCCTGTAATTGGAAGTAATAACACAAGCAATATTCCCGAGCCTACTCCAATAAGGCAAACTCCTATAGTCTTTTTTAATGCTTCAAACATATATTACCTCCTTTTTTATATAATATTATTTGTTTTACATAAACGTGCTTCTATTTATTTATTTTGAAAAATATTGTATAATTGAGCTGAGCTTTAAATGAAATTATTTATTGTACATTTTTCTGTACTAAGATTAGAGCTTTATTAGGGAAAAATTATATAAGTTTCTAATTATTTTTCCTTGAAATCAAAATACGAAAGGACTCTTTATGACAAAACAAAATGCAATTAAAATTATAGAAATTTTAAAAGAATTATATCCAGATGCAAAGTGTAGTCTAGATTTTAATACCCCATTTGAAATGTTGGTGGCTGTTTGTTTATCTGCCCAATGTACTGATGAACGAGTAAATAAGACAACTCCTTCTATATTTGCAAAATATGATACTCCTCAAGACTTTGCTAATGCTGATATTCATGAATTAGAAGAACTTGTTCACCCATGTGGCTTTTATAAGAATAAGGCTAAAAATTTGAAATTAGCCGGCGAAAAAGTCATGAAAGATTTTAATGGTGTTGTTCCACAGACTATGGAAGAGCTTATGACTATTCCCGGTGTTGGAAGAAAAAGTGCCAATGTTATAATGTTGGAGGCTTTTAATATGCCACAAGGAATTGCAGTAGATACACACTGCAAACGTATTGCAAATAGACTCGGATTCTCAAAAGAAACCGAGCCATCAAAAATTGAACAAGATTTATTAAAAGTAATTCCAAAAGAATATTACAAAGATGTTAATCATATTTTTATTTGGCATGGAAGAAATTTATGTACTTCTCAGAATCCAAAATGTGATAAATGCCCATTAAAGAATTATTGTAAATTTCATTGACATTTAGCCATTTTAATTATATAGTGTTTTTATAAATTACATATAGAAAGGGGAAAATTTTATGAAATTTTCAAAGAAATTAAAATCAATTTTATTTTTTGCTTTAGTTTTAGTTGTTTTACTTTCATCTGTTGTTTTTGCAGATAATGAAACACCAATTACAAAAGCAGATAACGAAGCAGGAATTATGCTAGTTGACGAAAATTTAGAAACTACCTCAAACGTTGTTTCTAAAACATTGTATTTAGCAGATTCTTCTGTTACAATCGACTATCCTGTTGAAGGAAATGTTTTTGTAATGGCTCAAGATATTACTATTAGTGGTAATATTTCTGGAAATGTTTTTGCACTTGCACAAAACTTAAAAATAGAAACTACTGGTTCTATTAATTCAACTTTATTTGTTTGTGCAGAAAACGTTACAATTGATGGTACAGTATCTGATGTATTCTCTATATCTAGCAATTTAACTATTAATAACAATGCTAGAGTTATGCAAGACATCACAGCTGGTGGTAGTACATTAAAACTTGGCGGAACTATCGGAAGAAATGCAAACTTTGGATTTGATGAAATATATGTATCTGATTCTGCAGTTATTTTAGGAGATTTATCTTATTCTTCAAGAGCTGCTGCAATTTCAGAAGACATTGTGTCTGGTACAACATCATTTAAACCAATAGAGGAAGTTAAAATTGAGCCAAAAGATATTATTAGAGAAAAATTAAATAATTTATACACTTTATTAGTAGTTTCTTTAGTTATAGTTTTAATTGTTGTATATGCAATGCCAAAATTTGCAGATAAAGAGCAAAAAATTGTTGAAAACAAATTAGCAGCTACATTTGGATATGGTGCATTAGCACTAATACTAATTCCAGTTGCATGTTTAATATTATTCTGCACAATATTAGGAATACTACCTTCTATCGTGCTATTGCTTGTTTACTTGTTTATAATTATGCAAGTTGCAACACCACTAGTCGCAATTGCTATGGCTAAAATAATTTGCCAAAAAATTAACAAAAATACTAAAGGATTTACCCTATTGTTTAGCATGTTGTTAGTTTTAGCAATTTGGGTATTAGAACTAATTCCTGTTTTAGGAAGTATTGTTTCATTGCTAACAGCTATGTTAGGACTTGGAATTATCGTATATGCAATTTTTCATTCGACTATAGAGCCTAAAAAAGACTCAAAAAAAGATGACAAAATTGTTGCAGAAGCAAGTGCAATTATAGAAACAAATGGAAAAGATGAAGAAAACAAATAAAAATTCACTTGTATATCTAGTGTTTTTTGTATTTATAAAACCAAAAGATTATTGTACTGAACTCAAAAAGCTGGACAGTATAATAGATTGAGTATATCGGAAAGTTTGTGTAAACTTTCCGATATACTCATCTGGGGTTATTTTATGCCGTTTTACTGAGTGCTTACGTTATATTTCTGCTTATCAGTTTAGGGTGAAGCATCCCTGTTTTACCACTCTGGGCTCTGTTTTTAGCTATGCTCAAATTCGAGCATACAGGGCTCAGGTCTACATAAATAAAGTGAGCCTGAACCCGATAGTAGCGTAGGCACCTTTACCAGAATCTTTAATGCGAGTACCGGCTGGAAAAGCCGCGAAACCGTAGTAGTAACAGCCTCCACGAAAAACGTAAGGAAAGATTGGGTCCGAAAAGGACTCTGTCGTCCATTGAAAAACATTTCCTCCCATATCGTAAATATTACATACTGGTGTAGTTTGCCCTGTTGCAACCAATAATGATGAATTTTCTGCTTTTGTTTTCTCTGGTTTACTTTCATCTGTTATATCTTTATAAGTAACTGATGTATTAGAATAATTTCCTTGTGATGAGCTACTTCCATAGTTATTTACTGTCTTTTCAATAAATGCTATTGTTGTATCCCATGCATAACTACTTACTAATTTTGTTTTGGCCTTATATCCTTGCTTTGTTGCAAAACCTTCTGCTAAAGAAACTGCTTGTGTTCTTGTTACATAATTATATGGTACTTGGTCAGCTTTTATTGTTACTGAATTACTTGTATCTGAACTGTCTGTTCTAAAAGTTGCCTTTGTAGTCCCCGTACTTTCTTTATCCCCTGCTTCATATCTTCCTATATAAAATCCTTTATATGCGTCCACACTAGCTCTTTCATCTTCTGGTAATGCTTCTGAATAGTTACTAAATGAACCATCTCCAGTATACCATGTTCTCTTATAATCTGCTAGTGTTGCTACTGGCACCCATACAAATTGG
>ERZ839823.293-NODE-293-length-77604-cov-5.778334_pt1 | contig 77604 bp, 55 predicted proteins | sample MGYA00519862_ERZ839823 | MGnify/ENA primary metagenome ERZ839823 (study PRJEB31850, sample SAMEA3708853) | human gut metagenome | biome: human gut; feature: human-associated habitat; material: faeces | place: China | collected 2014 ...
ACGAGCGGGGGCTCCTATCTTTTTAGTGCCCTCGGATTGGGTCATAGTGTCTGTCTGCGACAAAACATCGGCGTTGTTATGGGTGGTCGTTGAGGATGTTCTTAAATGACTACTTGAATTGCTAATTTGTGCGGGTTGTGGTTTTGTGACCTGCTGATATTAAAGATACTGTACAACTGTACACTAACTCATCTTCGTAGTATATTGCTACCCGCAAAACTCAATACCATTGTGCCGCGAGGCACTAAAGCGCCTACGTACAATGGTTTTTGATAGTACGATTTGATTCAACGACAGGATGGATGGTCCAAGCGTGAGTCTCGGCAGCAAACTATCCGATGCAAAGGTCTCCTTTGCGATATTCAAGCGCGACATTAAGCGACTGCTTGTGAACCCCGTCGCCTTGGTGGTTACCCTGGGCGTGTGCGTTATCCCCTCGCTGTACGCTTGGTACAACATCGTGGCTAACTGGGATCCATATGGAAACACCCAGGGCATTAAAATCGCTATCGCCAACAACGATCAGGGCACCCAGAACGACCTAGTGGGCGAGCTCAATGCGGGCGATAAGGTGGTCGACCAGCTCAAGGAAAACGATCAGCTGGGCTGGACCTTCGTCGATTCGGCCGCCGATGCCAAAGAGGGCGTCGAGAGCGGGGAATACTACGCGGCGATCGTAATCCCCAAGAACTTCTCCGACAATCTGGTCTCGATGCTCGACGGCAACTACCATCAGCCCAAGCTTACGTACTACGCCAATGAGAAGAAGAGCGCCATTGCGCCCAAGGTCACCGATACCGGTGCCAACACCATCGAGGAGCAGATCAACTCGGAGTTTGTCTCCACGGTGGGCGAGACCGTTGCCAGTATTGCCAAGGATGCCGGAGTCGATTTAAAGGACAAGGCAACCCAGACTCAGGATTCGCTGGCAAGCTCGGTGTCCGAGGCATCCGATACCTTGGGCGAGGTACGCGATTCGATTGGCGACATGAATGCCGCCATCGATAAGACGAGTGGTTCCATTGACTCAGCAGATGCAGCACTTGCCGGTCTGCAGGGTCAGGCGCCGTCGCTGACGCAGGCGATCTCCCAGGGCAACGACCTGCTGGGCGAGGCTCGCGCCACGGCGGGTAACTCCATCGCCTCGCTCTCCAAGGCGCTCTCGGAAGGCAGCCTTGCGCTCACCAAGACGTCGGCTTCCGCGAATGCTGCCATCGGCAAGTTGACGGGCACGGTCACATCTACGACCACCCGCATCGATAACTCGCTCGAGTCTCTCCAGGCAACGATCGATCACAATAAGGCCGTTATCGGGCACTTGGAAATTCTCGTCAATGACACGTCGACGGGTTCCAAGGAAATTGACGCGCGCATTGTAGCGACCATCGATTTGCTTCGAGAGCAGAATGAAAAGCTTCAGAGCGTTAAGGACGGTCTGTCCGCGCAGTCGAGCGCCATGGCAAATGATGCCGCGGCTGTCTCGGGCGCCAGCGACGCTATCAATAACGCAATTCAGACCGGTGCGACCAACCTTGGCCAGGCCCAGACGGACCTGGGTCAAAACGCGCTGCCGAAGGCCTCGAGCGCGCTCGATTCCTTTGCGGCCGTCTCGGGCGATCTGACGGGAATCGTATCTGGCCTCACGCCTACCATTGCAAGTGCACGCGGTACGCTTTCGCAGCTCGATGCCACGCTCGGTCAGGCCAAGACCACCTTGGCCCAAACCGACGTCTCCCTTGCCAAGGTCCAGGACAAGCTTGCAACCGCCGCTAACGACATCGCGGCGCTGCAGACCTCTGAGTCTATGGGCGAGTTAGCCGACCTCATGGACGTCGACGTCAATGACGTGGCAGATTTCATGGCATCTCCGGTTGAGCTGACGTCCAAGTCAATCTATCCGGTCAAGAGCTTTGGCTCGGGCATCGCGCCCTTCTACACCAATCTGGCGCTGTGGGTAGGCGGCTATGTGCTCATCGCCATCTACAAGCTCGAGGTCGACCGCGAGGGCATCGGTAGCTTTACAGCGCGTCAGGGCTACTTTGGCCGCTGGCTGCTGCTGGTGATCCTGGGCGCGTTCCAGGCCATTATCGTTACGGTGGGCGACCTGGTCATTGGCGTTCAGTGCGTCAATCCGCTGCTCTTTGTGCTGGGCGGCATCGCTATCTCGTTCGCCTACGTCAACATCATCTACGCGCTGTCCACCACCTTTAAGCATATCGGTAAAGCCATTGGCGTCATCCTCGTCATTGTGCAGATCCCCGGCTCGTCGGGCATGTATCCTATCGAGATGATGCCCGGCTTCTTCCAGTGGCTGCATCCGCTGCTGCCCTTTACCTATGGCATCAACCTGCTGCGCGAGACCGTCGGCGGCATGTACTCGTTCAACTACCTGTTCAACCTGTGCATTCTGGGCGTGTTCCTTATCATCGCGCTCTTTATCGGTCTGCAGCTGCGCCCGTTGCTGCTCAACCTCAACCTGCTCTTTGATAAGCAGCTTTCCACGACGGGCCTCATGATCTGCGAGTCCAACGACCTGCCGCGCCAGCGCTATTCGCTGCGCACGGCCATGCGCGTCATGCTCGATTCGGATTCGTACCGTCGCGAGCTGCTCGATCATGCCGTGGCGTTTGAGCATCGCTACCCGTACTACATCAAGGGCGGTTTTGCCGCCGTGGTAGGCGTGCAGGTTCTGCTCTTTGTGCTCTCGACGGTGCTCGATATCGACAATAACGGCAAGATCATCCTGCTCGTTATCTGGATCATTTCGGTTATCGCCATCTGTGGCTGGCTCATCAACATCGAGTACATCCGTGCGAGCCTCAATACCCAGATGCGTATCTCGGCGCTTTCGGACGAGGATCTTCGCCGTGAAATGCGCGAGCACACGGCTGCCATTCCTGCCGCTCGTCGCATGTTTGGTCTCAACGCCAGCGAGCGGGGCACCAAGGACAGCGAACAGCCCACGAGCCGTCTGCCGCATATCGGTGCGCATCGTAAAGCTCATGATGCCGACGGCGTTGACAACGTAAACGGAAACGACGGGGATACCACCCCGCTCGGCAAGCACTCCAAAGGAGGTGAGGCATAAATGAAGAACATCCTGCACCTGTTTAAGCGTGATGTCCAAAACGTGTCTCGCTCCGTGATCGGCATGGTCGTCGTGATGGGCCTGATCATCGTTCCGTGTCTCTATGCATGGTTTAACATCGCCGGCAGCTGGGATCCCTACGGCAATACCGGCAACCTTAAGATTGCAGTGGTCAACACCGACGAGGGCTACGAGAGTGATCTGATTCCCGTCGAGGTCAACGTGGGCGAAAACGTAACCGCCACCCTGCGCGGCAATGAGAACTTCGACTGGGTCGTCCTCAACGACCGCGATAAGGCGATTGAGGGCGTTAAGTCGGGCGCATACTACGCTGCCGTCGTTATCCCTAAAACGTTTAGCGCCGACATGATGACGCTTTTCTCGACCGAGGTGAAGCACGCCGATATCGAGTTCTACGAGAACCAGAAGGCCAACGCCATCGCCCAGATCGTGACCGAAAAGGGTTCGAGCGCCGTCCAGAGCCAGGTGAATGAGACCTTTACCAAGACCATCACGACCATCGGTCTTAAAACCGTGTCCAGCCTGCTCGACTATATGAGCACCGACCAGGTGAGCAACTTTATCGCCAATCTGTCCTCGGCGCTCGGTGATTCGGTCCAGGACCTGCAGGACGTTCAGGCCAGCGCAACGTCGCTTGCGGGCATTTTGAGCTCCACGTCCGATTCGCTGACGTCGGCGAGCGGCATGCTCAAGCAGACGGGCACCGTCGACGAGTCGACGAAGCAGCTGATGGAGCACGCCAAGAGCGGCATCAATGATTCCAAGGAAGCGCTCAAGGCCGCCAACGATGTCGTTGACGCGGCGATTGACGGAAGCGCGGGCTCGTTCGACAACGTATCCGCCGAGCTTGCGAAGGCATTGGGCACCGCAAACCAGCATGTGCACCTTACGGTGTCCCAACTCAACGATGCCGCTGCGGCCCTCGATGCGCGCGCCAAGGATATCGATGCGATGGCCGATCAGCTCCGCAACCTTGCCGACCAGGTGAGTGATGACAAGCTCAAAGACGGTCTCGAGTCCGCTGCGACGTCGCTGGGCAGAATTGCCGTGGAGTACCGCAACAATGCGAAGGACCTGACGGCGACCGCAAAGTCCCTTTCGGACGGCATGGCGGAGGTCAACAACTCGCGTGCCGAGGTCGACCAGGCCATCGCCGATGCCAAGGCGGGTATCTCGGGAGCCAAGTCCGACTACGATTCCACGTTCTCGGTTAAGGCCAAGGAGCTCAAGAAGACCATTTCGGGCGTTCTGGATTCCCTGAACGGTATCTCGGGTGACTTGGATAGCGCTGTGAGCGGTCTGACCGACGCATCCGGTTCGCTGGCAAAGGGCCTCTCCAAGGCTGCAAAGCTGGTCAACAAGGCTTCTGATCAGCTGGGTGAGGCATCGGACAAGATCAGCGCCTTTAAGGACGAGCTCGATGGCGCCCTGATGTCGGACGACCTTGCCACGATCAAGACGATGATCGGCAACGATCCCGAGGGTTTGGCCGTGTCGCTTTCCGGCCCCGTCGCGCTCGACCGCAAGCCGGTCTATCCGATCCGCAATTACGGTTCGGCCATGGCGCCGTTCTATACGATCCTGTCGCTGTGGGTCGGCTCGATCGTGCTGGCGGCCATGATGAAGGTATCGGTTGACGATGAGCTCATCAACGAGCTGATCCCCGTGCGCCTGCACGAGATCTACCTGGGCCGCTACCTGTTCTTTGGAGGTCTGGCCCTGCTGCAGGCGACACTCGTGTGCGCGGGCGACATCCTGTTCTTTGGCATCCAATGCGACAACCCGCTGCAGTTTGTGCTGGCGGGCTGGGTCGCGAGTCTCGTGTTCTCCAATATCGTCTACACGCTCACGGTTTCGTTTGGCGATATCGGCAAGGCGCTCGCTGTCGTGCTGTTGGTCATGCAGGTCGGCGGTTCAGGCGGTACGTTCCCCATCGAGATGACCGGCCCCGTGTTCCAGGCGATCTACCCGTTCCTGCCGTTTACCCACGGCATCAACGCCATGCACGCCGCCATGGCTGGCGCCTACCATATGGAGTACTGGATTGAGCTGGGTATCTTGGCGAGCTACCTGATTCCGTCGCTGGCCCTTGGCGTCGTCTTCCGCCGCCCGGTCATCAAAGCCAACGACTGGATCATCGAAAAGCTTGAAAGCACGAAGCTTATTTAGTGCAACAGCGTGACATTGACAAAACATCGAGGTTCACTTTGCTGACGCTTTAGTGGGCTGGATTGCGGTGCAACGCTGGTTGTTGCTACAGTAGCGGGGCGTGCCGGGGGTCCGGCGCGTCCCGTTTTTATTTGACCATGAGGCGGCACGCAGCCATACGCGTGCGGACACCACGCCCAGTTTGAGTGTGAGGATGTTCCATGGCCCAATACGCTGCCAACGAAATTGAAAACATGCCCGATAGCCCTGTTGCTCGCGAGGACCTGGGTGCGGGCGGCACCTCCCGTGGTGCCGGTGCTCGTTCGCCGTTGTTCTGGAAGGTTCTGCTCCTTTCGGTGGCGGTCATCTGGGGCTACTCCTTTACCACTATGAAGGACGCACTCGGCACCATTCCGGTGTTCGCGCTGCTCTATGTACGTTTTCTGCCCGCAGCGTTGGTCATGTTTGCCGTCTTCCACAAGCGCATCATCGCGCACCTCAACGCTCGCAACCTGATCGTTGGCCTGAGTATGGGCGTGCTCATGTGGGCGGCCTATGCGCTGCAGACGGTCGGTCTGGCACATACTACGGCGGGCAAGAATGCTTTTTTGACGGGCACGTATTGCATCCTTGTGCCGTTCGCGAGCTATTTCCTGAGCGGCGAAAAGCTCACGCGCTACAACTTGGGTGCCGCGCTGCTGTGCCTAGCGGGTATTGGCCTCGTCGCACTCGATAGCGTTGAATTCAACATTGGTGACGTCATTACGCTGGCGGGTGCGGCCTTTTTCGCCATCCAGATGGCGGTGACTGCCAAGTACGGTCGCAAAATGGACATCAACGTCATCACGTTTTGGATGTTTGTGGGCAACGGCGTGCTGAGCCTGGCAACGTCGCTGCTATTCGAGACCCAAGCGCCTCTGTCCGTGTGGACGCCGAGCTTTATCAGTGCGATGGCGTTTCTCTCGGTGGGCTGCACATGCGCGGCTCTGCTCATCCAAAACGTCGGCCTGGCGCATGTCCCGGCCTCGACGGGCTCGCTGCTCCTTTCGATGGAGTCCCCTTCGGGCGTGTTGTTTTCGGTGCTGCTGATGGGGGAGGCGCTCACCTCGCGCCTGCTCGCCGGCTTTGCGCTCATCTTCCTGTCGATTATCTTGAGCGAGACTCACTTCGATTTTTTGCGTCGAAAGCCGCGCCCGCAATTGTAAACAACTTGTTGCGCCGCCCTCCCGGGGCGGCATTTTTTATGCCTCGCCCTTAAAGTAGTACCTTGCACTTTACGCTATCAAAGTGCTTGCTGCAAAAACGATACTGGAGGGCATCTATGGCACCAGCTTTGTCCGATCTTCAACCGCAATCAGCGCCCAAGGCCACCGCCGCGGCGCAGACCGCTATCGGTGACGGTCTTGTTGCAGAAGCTCAGGCTTTTGCAGACGAGCTCGCTGCGTGGCGACACGATTTACACCAGATGCCCGAGCTGGGTAATAGCCTCCCACAGACCTCTGCGTATATTCAAGCGCGCCTGACCGAGATGGAAATCCCATTTGCCACGCTCGTCGATGGTTCCTGTGTCGTGGGCCTTGTCGGCGCCGGTGCCGCCGCGGCCCAGGGCAATGGCGTCTGCACGGACGAACAGGCCGGTACGGTCATCATGCTCCGTGGCGACATGGATGCCCTGCCCGTTGCCGAAGAGTCAGGCGAGCCTTTCGCCTCTACGAACGGCTGCATGCACGCATGCGGACACGATATGCATGCGACGGCGCTGCTTGGTGCGGCGCGCCTGCTCAAGGCCCGCGAGTCCGCGCTTGTGGACGCCAACGCCACAGTTAAGTTGCTGTTCCAGCCGGGCGAGGAAACCTTTGAGGGTGCCCGCGCCGCCATCGCCGACGGTCTGCTGCAGAACCCGCGTCCCCAGGTCGCCTTTGCCATGCATGTCAATAGCCAGTCGCCGCTTGGCCTGGTGCTCTACGGCAGCCCGGCGCTCTCGGGCGTGTACGGTTTTCGCATCACGCTTCAGGGCAAGGGCGGCCATGGCTCGAGCCCCGAGATCTGCATCGACCCCATCACGGCCGGCGTCCATGTGCATTTGGCGCTTCAGGAGCTCATCTCCCGCGAGGTGCCGGCGGCCAAGGAGGTCGCGCTTACCGTTGGCAAGTTCGCCGGCGGTCAGGCCGCAAATGTCATTCCCGACACTTGTGTGCTCGAGGGAACGCTGCGTGGCTTCGATGTCGAGCTCATGGAGCGCCTCAAGGCCCGCATCGCGGAGGTCGTCAAAGGCGTTGCCACGACCTATCGTACGCCGGCGACTATTGAGACGCTCTCGGATGTTCCCCCGCTCGTACTCGATGACGATATGACGCAGGCGTCGCTTGGCTACGTGGGCGCGGTGCTGCCCAAGTCCGCCTTCCTGCCGTTGTTCCACGCCATGGCGAGCGAGGACTTTGCGCTTATCTCGAGCGAGATCCCGAGCGCGTACTTTACCGTGGGCGCTGCTGTGACTGATACGGACGAGCATTTTGCTCAGCATCATCCCAAGGCACGTTTTAGCGATGCCGAGCTTCCCCTTGGCGCCGCGGCTTATGCCGCCGTCGCTTTGGGCTACATCGCCGACCACCGGTAGCACCCAATCTTGCTACTCGTTTGCTTAAAAAGGAACAGTATGTCTCAGCAACGTAAGTTCTTCCCCGGCTGGCTCGTGGTGGCCTCCGGCTTTGTGATCATGGCCACGTGCTACACCATTTTCGTCAACTGCATGAGCCTGTTCCAGCCGTTGATCGTCAGCGACCTGGGCATTTCCCTTGCGCAGTACACCATCTCCAACGCCCACTATCGCTGCGTCTAAGCAGTTTGGCATGGCCGACCTGGGTAAGGTCACGGGCACCATTACCTCGCTCGAGATGGTTGGCGGCACGGTGGGCGCCATCGTCTCGGGAATACTGTTCGATGCCACGGGCTCCTTTACGAGCACATGGATCGTGTGTCTGGCGTGCTCGGTGGCAATGCTGGTGTTCCTGCTGGCGTCTGAGCCCATCGCGGCTAAGCTGCGCGCGAGCGTGGCGGGGGAGTAGGGACGACGTCGCTCGTAGCTCTTTGCCCCGTTTTGTCCGTGGCTGCCTTGGAAGCCGAATGGATGCTCGTACTGTCATTCGGTTTCCCATGTAGCCACGGGCTCAAGAGATGACCCGAAGTCTTTCCGTCCAACGGATTTTGTGATCCGAAGAGGCGGAAGGATTGCAGATTGCACACCGCGGCGGCGCATCTGGCCGAACGAGTCCCCATACCCTCGTTCGGTCAGATGCACCGCCGCTGTTTGTGTTTGTGCCGTATAATGACCACTACCTATGACGCGATACAAAAGAAAGGTGTTTGCCCATGCAGGCACAGAAGGCGGAGGGAACCCGCGACCTTATCGGCGCCGAGATGCGCGCCTGGCAAAAGATGCAGCAGATTGCGGCCGGCGTGTTCGAGCCGTTTGGTTTTAAACCCATCGAGACGCCCGCGATCGAGCAGGTGGACGTGTTTGTCCACGGTATCGGCCAGTCGACCGACGTCGTGCGCAAGGAAATGTTCCGCGTGTTCAGCGGTGCCAATCTGGAGCGCGTCTTTACCGAGGGCACCGACACCAAGCTTAAGCCCAAGCAGCGCCTGGCCCTTCGTCCCGAGGGCACGGCCGGTGTGGTGCGTTCCGTCGTGGAAAACAACCTGGTGCCTCAGGGCTCCACGCCGTTTAAGGCCTATTACGCCGAGGCCATGTTCCGTGGCGAGCGTCCCCAGAAGGGTCGCCTGCGCCAGTTCCACCAGGTGGGCATCGAGTGGCTCGGCGCTCCCGATCCGGCTGCCGACGCCGAGTGCATCATCATGCTCATGGAGTTCTACAAGCGCCTGGGCTTCGACCTTTCCAAGCTCCGTCTGCTTATTAACTCGATGGGCGATGCGCAGTGCCGTCCGGCATACCGCGAGCAGGTCAAGCAGTTTATCCTCGATCACGCCGACGAGATGTGTGATGAGTGCCGCGAGCGCGCCGAGCTCAATCCGCTGCGCGCCTTCGACTGCAAGAACGACCATTGCCGCGAGATCATGGCCGACGCCCCGCTGATGGGCGACAACCTGTGCGACGAGTGCCGCGAGCACTACGAGCAGGTCAAGCGCTATCTGGATGCCGCCGGTATCGAGTATGTCGAGGATTCCACCCTGGTGCGCGGCCTGGACTACTACACCCGTACTGTCTTTGAGGTCGAGGCTCCCGGTGCCGGTGTCGGCTCCATCGGTGGCGGCGGTCGCTATGACGGCTTGGTCGAGCTCGAGGGCGGCAAGCCCACGGCCGGCGTCGGCTTCGCCGTCGGTTTTGAGCGCGCCCTGCTGGCCCTGCAGGCCTTTGGCAGCGACCTGGGTGCCGAGGAGGTCCCGTGCGTCTACGTTGCCAACGCCGGCAAGGAGCTGCGCCAGAACGTCTTTGCCATTACGCAGCAGCTTCGCGCCGCAGGGATCGTGACCGAGGCCGACTACCAGGGTCGTTCGCTCAAGGCCCAGTTTAAGCAGGCCGACAAGGTGGGCGCCAAGCTCATCCTGGTCCTGGGTGGCGACGAGCTTGCCGCCGGCAAGGTCAAGGTGCGCGACATGCAGAGTCACGACGAGGTTCTCGTCGATTTGGCCAACGTGGCCGAGGCGGTTCGCGAGCGCCTGTAGCGCATCTTTTTGAGCTGCGGGCCTGCTAACGTGCCCTGCTCATGGAGAGCGATTGTTACGGGGGTGTTTCGCTTTTATGCGGAATGCCCCCGTTTACGTATGCCGCCCACCGAGAAATACGACCATTTAGGGCAAAAACCCTTGCAATGCAGAAAATACTTTTGTGTGGTAAAGCGCAATCAGCGTCGAAAGTTTTTGCCGAGTGCCTATAATGGATACCGCATGTTACGTGCATAGAAGGAGGAATGGGAGGAAACGTGGCTGAGAACCTAAGCAACCAGTCTGTACCCGAAGCCGCGGCGCGCGTCGCTGCCGTGGTCAACCGCCTCGTTAACCGAATCGGCTCGAATGCCGAGTCCAAGGAGCGTCTCGCCGAGATCGAGATCCCCGAGGAGCTGCGCGACAATCTGGCGCTGTTCTTGCGCCTGGAGCGCCGTGTGCTTAGCGAGTATGATCCCGAGATCGCGGACCTGTTCGACAAGATTTTGACAGCCGAGATTGTGGCCAATGCCGGAAACCCCGGCACCCGTGCTGCCGACGAGTCCGTCGACGAGCAGGGCGTGCCCACTGCCGACGAGCCCACCGCCGTGGCGTTTCGCGAAGTCGTCGATCTGATCGACAGCCTGCCGCTCGATAAACAGCAGGTTATCGTCCGCGCCTTTACGAGCTTCTTCCATCTGGCAAACCTGTCGGAGGAGAATTACCGTGTGGCGCAGCTGCGCGAGCGCGAGGCCGGTGCGTCGACCGATACCGAGGTCGATCCCGCCAACGAACTCACCGTCGCCTATCACCAGTTGGTAAACGAGATGGGTGTCGAGGGCGCCAACGAGCTGCTCGGCAAGCTCGAGTTCCACCCTGTCTTTACAGCACATCCCACCGAAGCCCGTCGCAAGGCCGTCGAGGGCAAGATTCGCCGTATCTCCAACCTGCTGGAGGAGCGTCCGCGTCTGGGCGGCTCCGACCTGGTGGAGAACGAGCGCCATATGCTGCAGGAGATCGACGCCCTGGTGCGTACGAGCCCCATCGCGCTCAAGAAGCCCACGCCGGTCGAGGAAGCCGATACCATCATCGACATCTTCGATAACACGCTGTTCGACGTTATCCCCGTCATCTATCGTCGTTTTGACGACTGGGTGCTGGGCGACAAGGCCGGTACCGTGCCGCCGCTGTGCCCGGCGTTCTTCCATCCCGGCAGCTGGATCGGTTCCGACCGCGACGGTAACCCCAACGTCACCGCCAAGGTGAGTCGTGAGGTCGCCGCCAAGTATTTCACCCATATGGTGCTCAAGCTCGAGGACAAGTGCCGCCGCATCGGCCGCAACCTCACGCTCGAGGCCACCTACAGCAAGCCGTCTGCCGAGCTCATCAACCTGTGGAACCATCAGGTCGAGATGAGCACCCAGTACACGGCACGCGCCGAGCTGATCTCCGAGCACGAGCCGCATCGCGCCGTCATGCTCGTCATGGCAGACCGACTCAACGCCACCGTCCGTCGCATCACCGACACCATGTACCACAGCGCCGATGAGTTCCTGGAGGACCTGCGCGTCGTCCAGCGCTCGCTGGCCGCCTGCGGTGCCGTCCGTGCTGCCTACGGCCCGGTCCAGACCATCATCTGGCAGGTCGAGTCCTTCGGCTTCCATATGGTCGAGATGGAGTTCCGTCAGCACTCCGTGGTGCACGCCCGCGCCCTCAAGGATATCCACGAGAACGGTATCCATGGCGACCTGCAGCCCATGACGCGCGAGGTCATCGATACCTTCCGTGCCATCGGCTCCATCCAAAAGCGCTACGGCAAGAAGATGGCCCACCGCTACATCATCTCGTTTACCAAGAGCGCCCAGCATGTGGCCGACGTCTTTGAGCTTGCCCACCTGTCCTTTGCGCACGAGGAGGATGTCCCCGAGCTCGACGTGATCCCGCTGTTCGAGCAGCTCGAGGACCTCGAGGGCTGCGTCGACGTGCTCGACCAGATGCTTACGCTGCCCGTGGTGCAAAAGCGCCTTGCCCAGACCGACCGCCGCATGGAGGTCATGCTGGGCTATTCCGACTCCTCCAAGGACGCCGGTCCTACCACGGCCATGCTCGCGCTGCACTCCGCGCAGGAGCGCATCGCCAAGTGGGCCGAGAAGAACGATATCGACCTGGTGCTCATGCACGGTCGCGGCGGTGCCGTGGGCCGTGGCGGCGGCCCGGCCAACAAGGCCGTGCTGGCGCAGCCCAAGGGCTCGGTCAACTGTTTCTTTAAGCTCACCGAGCAGGGCGAGGTCATCTTTGCCCGTTACGGCAACCGCACGCTGGCCCAGCGCCATGTTGAGTCCGTTGCCGCCGCAACGCTTTTGCAGTCGGCCCCGAGTGTCGAGAAGACCAACACCGAGACCACGCAGAAGTTCTGGGATATGGCGGAGAAGCTCAACGCCGCAAGCCACGAGCGCTATCTGGACCTGCTGAACACCGAGGACTTTACACCGTGGTTCTCGACCGTGACGCCGCTGACCGAGGTCGGTCTGCTGCCGATTGGCTCGCGTCCCGCCAAGCGCGGCCTGGGCGCCAAGTCGCTTGATGACCTGCGTACCATTCCGTGGATCTTCAGCTGGAGCCAGGCGCGCATCAATCTGGCCGCTTGGTACGGCCTGGGCACCGCTTGCGAGCAGCTGGGCGATCTGGACCAGCTTAAGGCTGCCTACCAGGAGTGGCCGTTCTTCCGCACGTTCATCGACAACATCGAGATGTCGATCGCCAAGACCGACCAGCGCATCGCCAAGATGTATCTGCACCTGGGCGATCGCCAGGATCTGTCCGAGAAGGTCTTCACCGAGATGCAGCTCACCCGTAAGTGGGTCCTTGCCATCGTCGGTGACGAGTGGCCGCTGCAGCGCCGCCGCGTGCTCGGCTGCGCCGTTCGTGTGCGCAATCCCTACGTCGACGCCCTGTCCATCGCCCAAGTCCGCGCCCTTCGCGAGGTGCGTATGAACCAGGACGAGATGGCGGAGGAGAAGAAGGCCGAGTATATGAGCCTGATTCTTTCGACTGTGACCGGCGTCTCGGCAGGACTGCAGAACACGGGGTAATCGATAGCCCTGTAGTCGTCCGGGCCCGCCATCAGCTTACTTTTAAGCACGTCCTCGGACATGCAAGAAGCCCTCGCTGCGCACTTCGTGCGGCGAGGGTTTCTTGCGTCCTGCGGAGTGTGCCTATAAGTAAGCTGATGGCGGGCCCTGCGATGTCCGGTCTTCGGCGGATTACTGCTGAGGAAAAGATAGCGCGCTTCGCGCACTCTGATGGGGCTTCGTGCTGCGGAATGCATTCAGAGGGAAACCCATCGGGCCCCTTCGTCCTCGGTCTTCGGGGATTAAAGCTGAGGAGAAGAATTGTGCGCTTCGCGCCTCGCGTCTTATCGATTGGGATTGAGATGCATTTGGCGCTTCTCGCCTTACGACTGTTCCGGCCGCGGTCCTTTTTGGGATCGCGGCCGTTTTGTTGTGGGTCAAATATGAACGTTGTGTTAATGAGTCGGTAGACGGTGGTGTTTTTCGGTGAGCGGCGTATCCTTCCAACGGTTTATCTAGTGTGTCAGTTGAAAGGAAGAGGGCGCTCGTCATTGTTTGAATGTGAACTGCCGTTTGACCACAAGACGTTGCATCTGGAACTCGAGGATAAGAACTTCGCGGGTGTGATGGAAGGTCACCAAAACGAGTTTAAGACTACGAAATCGCAGGAAGAGCTGGTAGAGGAGTCGCTTGCCAACCCTTATGGCTCGCCTTCGCTCGAGGAGCTTTGTGCTGGCAAAAAGGACATCGTCATCATTAGCTCCGATCATACGCGTCCCGTTCCCTCGCGTGTGACGATGCCTATTCTGCTGCATCACATTCATGCCGCTGCGCCCGAGGCCCGTGTGCGTATTCTGGTTGCTACGGGCATGCACCGTCCGTCGACGCACGAGGAGCTCGTCAACAAGTATGGCGAGGAGATCGTTGCCAACGAGGAAATCGTCATGCACGTCGCAACTGACGACAGCATGATGAAAAAGATCGGCACCCTGCCTTCTGGTGGCGAGTGCATTATCAACAAGATCGCTGCCGATTGCGACCTGCTGCTTGCAGAGGGCTTCATTGAGCCGCACTTCTTTGCCGGTTTCTCTGGTAGCCGCAAGTCCGTCCTGCCTGGCATCGCCAGCTACAAGACCATCATGTACAACCACAACGGTCAGTTTGTGAACGATTCCCACTCGCGTGCCGGCAACCTGTGCCACAACCACGTGAGCGAGGATATGTTTGCCGCTGCCGAGATGGCTCACCTTGCCTTTGTGCTCAACGTGGTGCTCAACGGCAAGCACGAGGTCATTGGCTCCTTTGCCGGCGACATCCACAAGGCGCACGAGGCCGGCTGCGACTTCGTGAAGAGCCTTGCCGGCGTTGAGCCCGTCGAGTGCGAGATTGCCATCACTACCAACGGTGGTTACCCGCTCGACCAGAACATCTATCAGGCCGTGAAGGGCATGTGCGCTGCCGAGGCCACGCTTCCCGAGGGCGGTGTGATCATCGATGTCGCCGGTTGTGCCGACGGTCACGGTGGCGAGGGCTTCTATCACAACATCGCCGACAACGATCCGGCAGAGTTTGAGCGCGCCTGCATCGACCGTCCCAAGGACGAGACCCTGCCCGACCAGTGGACGAGCCAGATCTTTGCCCGCATCCTGGCGCATCACCCCGTGATCATGGTCACCGACCTGTGCGATCACCAGATGCTCAAGGATATGCACATGACGCCGGTCAACACTATCGAGGAGGCGCTCAAGCTCGCCTTTGAGATGAAGGGTGCCGATGCCAAGGTTGCCGTCATTCCCGATGGCCTGGGCGTTGTCGTCGCGCAGCACTAGTGCGTGGCCCAAACGAATCGTTTATAACCGACAAGAAAGATAAGGTTTTATGCTTACCAAACTCCTCTGCGAATTCGGCGCGACGGCCCTCATGATCGTCTTTGGCGTGGGCGTGCACTGCGATACCGTGCTCAAGGGCACCAAGTATCAGGGCTCTGGTCATATGTTTGCCATCACCACCTGGTCTTTTGGTATCTCGGCCTGCCTGTTTATCTTTGGCGGCGCCGTGTGCATGAACCCCGCCATGGTGCTTGCCCAGTGCATCGTCGGCCTGGTGCCGTGGGGCAACTGCATCCCCTTCATGCTTGCCGATATGCTCGGCGGCTTTGTGGGTGCCGTGATCGCTTGGTTTATGTATGCCGATGAGTTCAAGGCTTCCGAGGGCGTCGTCGACCCCATTGCCCAGCGCAACATCTTCTCGACCAACCCCACCACCGAGGGTACGAACTATGCCCGCAACTTCTTCTGCGAGGCCATCTGCACCTTCGTGTTCATTAGCGCCATCCTTGCTGCTGCTAGCCGTGCTGGCGAGAACGTTTTGATGCTCGCCATCTGCGTCGGCCTGATTGTCTGGGCCGTTGGCATGGGCATGGGCGGCATCACCGGCTTCGCCATGAACCAGGCACGCGACCTTGGTCCCCGCATGGCCTATCAGGTGCTACCGATCAAGAACAAGGCTGACAACAACTGGAAGTATGGTCTGCTTGTTCCTGGCATCGCGCCGTTTGTCGGTGCTATTGTGGCCGCGCTGTTTGTGCATGGTTTCTTGGGCATGTTCTAGTCGAAGGCTACATAGTTGTCCGCTGGCCGCATGGGGTAACTTCCCAGCGCGTCCTCGGACATGCAAAAAGGCTCGCTGCGCACTTCGTGCGGCGAGCCTTTTTGCGTCCTGCGGAATGCGCTGGGAAGTTACCCCATGCGGCCAGCTGCGGGATCTTTGCTGCGCTCGAGCAAGCAACCCAACATATATCTGAATTTGGATGGGAGGGGCTTGTTGCTGATAGGGGCGTTGAGCTGTTGTTGACACTTTGGGATGCGTGGCGCCCTAGGTTGGGGTGATGCTTTGGGATGAGCTTCTTACTTAGCTGAAGAGGGGCTGTATGGCTGAGAGGTAGTCTTTGGCTACGTTGGATTTGTTGGCTTGGAAGTTGTGCCAGGCCCACCATTGGACCATTCCTACGAAGCTTGAGGCTATGTGGTGTAGTAGGAAGCTTCGGTCCATGGTGGCGGCGGGGCCGTTTGGGTCGGTGGGGACGGTTTCGGCTGCTCGTGACATGATGGTCTTGCGTAAGCAGTCGGCGAAGACGCGTGAGCCGGCGCCGGCTACGAGGGCTCGTACGCCCTGGCGGCGTTCCCAGAGGTTGTTGAGGATATGCTCGACTTGTACGAGCGGATCATCGAGCGGTGTGCCATCGTCGTCGAGGGCGTGGGTGCAGATGTCGCTCACGAGTTCGGACAGTAGGTCATCTTTGCTCTTGAAGAGGCCGTAGAACGTGGCCCGACCCACATGGGCGCGAGCGATGATGTCGCCGACGGTGATCTTGCCGTAGTCCTCCTCGCGAAGGAGCTCGGAGAATGCTGCAACGATGGCGGCGCGGCTTTTTTCCTTGCGGGCATCCATGGCTATGCGTCCGCGTGAACGAGCAGGCAGCGGAGCGTGCCGGAGCAGCCCTCGTAAGGGCGCTTGCCGGCGCCGTAGCCGACGGCCTCGATGTGGTAACGGACCGGCAGGTGCTCGGACGTGCGCAGTGCGGCGACGACGGCAGCGCCCGTGGGCGTCACGAGCTCACCAGCGACCGGTGCAGGCGTGAGGGCGATATTGCCCGCCTGACACAGGTTGACGACAGCGGGGACGGGAATGGGCATAAGGCCGTGGGCGCAACGGATGGTTCCGTGGCCCTCGGAGAGCGACTCGACCACGATATCCTCAATACCCAGATCGTCGAGGCAGATGGCAACGGAGCAGACGTCGACGACGGAGTCGACGGCGCCCACCTCATGAAACAGGACGGTGTCGGGCGTTTTGCCGTGAGCCTTTGCCTCGGCATCAGCGAGTACGGAAAAAATGGCGAGGGCGCGACGCTTGGCGCCATCGCTTAGCTGCGAGCCATCGATGATGGCGGTGACGTCCGCCAAAGAACGGTGGTGATGGCCGTGGGCGTGATGGTGACCCTCGTGGCCATGACCGTGGGCCTCATGGTCATGCTCGTGGCAGTGCTCGTGCTCGTGCTCGCCATGATCATGATGGTGGTGCTCATGCTCGTGTGTGTGCTCGGCAGCCGCTTTGTTGCCGTAGAGCCAGGCCATATCGTGATCGTGGTTCTCGAGTTCCTCTGCAAGCTGGACGTCAAAGTCGCAGGCGTCGATGCCATGCTTGCTTACGCGTGTGACGGCGATCGTAAAGCCGTCGACCGGCAGCGTGGCGAGCTGCTCGCGCAGGTGCTCCTCGCTGGCGCCTAGGTCGAGCAGGGCCGCGACGGTCATATCGCCGCTGATGCCCGAGGTGCCGTCGATGATAAGCGTGTGCTGATGATTGGACATGGAATGCTCCTTAACGGGCGCAGGGCGTGCCGGCGCCCAGATGATTGATAAGACTTGCCTGGTAGGCGGCACCAAAGCCGTTGTCGATGTTGACGACCGAAACGCCGCTGGCGCAGGAGTTGAGCATGGCGAGCAGCGCGGCTACGCCACCAAAGCTCGCGCCGTAACCCACGCTGGTGGGAACGGCTATGACCGGACAGCTTACCAGGCCGCCGACAACGCTCGCCAGTGCGCCCTCCATGCCGGCGATGGCGATGACCACCTGCGCCTGAGCAAGCTCCTCGGCATGCGCGAGTAGGCGGTGCAGGCCGGCGACACCTACGTCGTAGAGGCGGTCGACCTCGTTGCCATAGAACTCGGCCGTCAACGCGGCTTCTTCGGCGACGGGCAGGTCGCTCGTGCCGGCGCAGGCGACGACGATGCGTCCGTTGCCGGTGGGGGAGGGCTTGCCGCCCACGAGGGCGAGCTGGGCGTCCGGGACATATCCCAGGTCGATGCCGTTGCCGAGAAGCTCAGCGGTGCGCGCGGCTTTTTCGGCATCCAAGCGCGTGACCAGGATGCGCTCCTGGCCGGCATCGCGCAGTGCTTCGATAATGGCGGCAATCTGATCGGCGGTTTTACCGGCCCCGTAGACAACCTCGCCGGCTCCCTGGCGCACCCCGCGCGAAAGATCGAGCTGCGCAAAGCCCAAATCGGCGGTCGGAGCCGTCTGGATGCGCGTGAGGGCGTCGGCAGGGGTGACTGCTCCGCTGGCAACATCGCTCAGCAATTGCTCAAGATCTCGCTTATCCATATATGTTCCCTTCGACGGCGCAAAGTCTAGCACTCAAAGGGTATGTTTCCGAACACTAAGACAAAATTGTTCGGAAACTATAGGACAGACTGATTCACTTGTTAGATGGATTGACTAGTCGCGCAGGATGATGTCCATGGCGAGCATCAGGTTGCGTTCGTCGATGGCAAACGGGGCCGCCTCGCGCGTCTTGGGCTTGGCGCAAAACGCGATGCCCGTGCCCGCGGCCTGAATCATGGGGATGTCGTTGGCGCCGTCGCCGATCGCGACCGTGTGGGCCATATCGACGCCGCACTCAACTGCCCAATCTAGCAGCTGGATGAGCTTGGACTCCTTGGTCACGATGTCGGCCGCCAGCTTGCCGGTGAGCTTGCCGTCCACGACTTCCAGGCGGTTGGCCAGGCAAAAATCGATGCCCGCGGCGGCCACGATCTTGTCGGCGACCTCGTGAAAGCCGCCGCTTACCACGCCGACCTTCCAGCCCTTGCTGTGCGCTGAGCGCACAAGCTCCAACGCGCCGGGGGTAAATGTCACGCGCTCAAAGGTGCGCTCGAACACGCTCTCGTCCAGGCCGGCGAGCAGCCCCACGCGCTCCTCGAGCGCCTGCTTAAAGTCAAGCTCGCCGCGCATGGCGCGTTCGGTGATCTGTGCCACCTGCTCGCCCACGCCGGCCTCTTCGCCCAACAGGTCGATGACCTCCTGGTTGATGAGCGTGGAGTCGATATCCATAACGATGAGGCGTGCAGTCATGGCGGGCCTTTCCGAGTGCTGTTTTATTGGGGCATATTGTCGCACGTGACGAGTGCGGGCGGGTGCCGCGGCGTGTCAATTGTTTCGTCTCCGTCAAGTCTTTGGGCAAGAGCTACTTTTTCGCGGCACATCGACACAGGTGCGATAAGATAGAACGCCATGTCTGGCTGCGCGGTTTACGCAGGCCAGGCAAATCTGTACGACGCCGCCCGGAACGACACGGGGCGGCACAGATCCATAAAGGAGGATCACTGGTATGAGCCAGACCCGTCCCATCGACGAGCATTCCATGCACACCCGTACCTGCGGCGAGCTTCGCCGCGAGAACGTGGGCGAAGAGGTCACCCTCACCGGTTGGGTGAGCCGTCGCCGCGACCACGGCGGCCTTATCTTCTGCGACCTTCGCGACCGCGAGGGCATCACGCAGCTCACCTTCGACCCCGAGCACTCCGACGGCGACGCCTTTAAGATCGCCGAGACCATGCGTCCCGAGTGGCCCATCAAGATTCACGGCGTCGTGCGCGCCCGTGGCGAGGAGACCACCAACACCAAGCTCGCGACCGGCGAGATCGAGGTCCTGACCGACCACGCCGAGGTGCTCAACACATCCGTCACCCCGCCGTTCCAGATTGAGGACGGCATCGAGACCAGCGAGGACACCCGTCTGCGCTATCGCTATCTGGACCTCCGTCGTCCCGAGATGATGGCCAACCTCAAGCTGCGCTCCGACTTTACCTTTGCCATTCGCGAGGCGCTGCACAACCGTGAGTTCATGGAGGTCGAGACGCCCTCCCTGTTCAAGTCCACGCCCGAGGGCGCCCGCGACTTCATCGTTCCCAGCCGCATCCAGCCGGGCAACTTCTACGCCCTGCCGCAGTCCCCTCAGCTCCTGAAGCAGCTGCTTATGGTCGGTGGCGTCGAGCGCTACTACCAGGTTGCCAAGTGCTTCCGCGACGAGGACTTGCGTGCCGACCGTCAGCCCGAGTTCACCCAGGTCGATATCGAGATGTCCTTCGTGGACCAGAACGACGTTATGAGCGCGCTCGAGGAGGTCCTGGCCGACGCCTTCGGCCGCATGGGTGTCGAGATGCCCACGCCGCTGCGCCGCATGGACTATTGGGAAGCCATGGACACCTATGGCTCTGACAAGCCCGATACCCGCTATGGCATGCACCTGGTCGACCTGACCGACATCTTTGCCAACTCCAAGTTCAAGGTCTTTGCGACTGCCGCAAACGAGGAGGGCTCCGTCGTCAAGGCCATCAACGCCAAGGGCGCCGGTGCCTGGGCTCGCGCCAAGATCGATAAGCTCGCCGGTGTGGCCTCCACGTTTGGCGCCAAGGGCCTGGCCTGGATCGCATTCCGCGAGGACGGCTCCATCAACAGCCCCATCGTCAAGTTCTTCTCGGACGAGGAGATGGCGGCTCTGCGCGAGCGCATGGGCGTCGAGCCCGGCGACCTTGTGATGTTCGCCGCCGGTCCGCGCCTGCTCTCCGACGAGATCCTGGGCGGCATGCGTTCCCACATGGCCAATGCTCTCGAGATCAAGCGCGAGGGCCACGACTTCCTGTGGGTCGTCAACTTCCCGCTGTTCCACTGGGACGAGGATCGCAAGGCTTACGCTGCCGAGCACCAGCCCTTCACCCTGCCGACCGAGACCGACATCGCCAAGATCGAGGCCGACCCGCTGGCAGCCGGTTCGTGCACCTACGACTTTGTCATGGACGGCTTTGAGGCCGGCGGCGGCGGTATGCGTATCCACAACGCCGAGATTCAGATGTCCATGCTCAAGCTCCTGGGCTTTACCGAGGAGCGCGCCGAGTCGCAGTTTGGCTTCCTCATGGAGGCGCTCAAGTTTGGTGCACCCCCGATGGGCGGTTTCGCTCTGGGTCTGGATCGCGTGTGCATGCTGCTCACCGGTTCCGACTCCATCCGCGACGTCATGGCGTTCCCCAAGACGGCCAGCGGCTCCGACCTTATGTCGGGCGCTCCGAGTGCCGTTTCCGGCGCCCAGCTCAAGGATGTCAGCCTGCGCCTGATGTAAGCGAGCGGCTACATATTGCCCGCAACGAGGGAAGGACGCGTGCCTTCCCTCGTTTTTTATGCGCCGAGATTGTGAGGGCATGGGATGACCGGGCGTCGCGGAAAGTGCGTCCCGGAATCTGCGTCCAGAACGGGTCGCGCTTTCCCAAAGGGGGTCCTCTGGGAAAGCGCGACCCAGAATTCGGCAAAATAATGGGACACAGTTTCCGGTTGAGCTGTCTAACGGAAACTGTGCCCCAGAATGAGCGCTCAAAACGGGCCGGGCTTTCCACAGCAACTGTCTGGCGGAAAGCCCGGCCCAGTTTCCTACAGCGAGTCTCTCTGAACGAGCTGCATGTGCATGACGGTGGTGGTGGGCTCGGCACCCTTGATCATGTCGAGCGCAATGTTGGCGGCCATGTGGCCTTCTTCGCGCAGGGGCTGGCGGACGGTCGTGAGTGCGGGGACGCAGCGCGTCGCAATCTCGTGATCGTCGAAGCCGACGACAGAAACTTCCGCCGGAACAGATAGGCCTGCCTCGTTGAGTGCGGTGATGACGCCAGCCGCGATACGGTCCGATCCGCAGAGCACGCCATCGAAAGCAATCTTGCGCGCGAGGATCTGGCGCATGGCCTGATAGCCGTCTCCGCTGTTCCAGCCGGTATAGATAACGTTTGCGTCTGGGAGGTCTTCGCCCAAGACGGCGCGGTAGCCGCGCAGGCGGTCGACAACAGCGGGGTTGTCTTGCGGTCCCAACACGGCGACGATATCTTTGCGCCCGCGCTCCTTCATGGCGTGTGCCGCAAAGCGTCCGCCCTCTTCGTCGTCAGAGTAGACCGTCGAGAACACATCGCGATAGGGGTGGCCCTCGAGCTGGCCGCACAACACGGTGGGTACGCCCAGCTCGCGCAGCACCTCGAGCAGCTCGCTGCCCTTGTAGGGGGAGACGTCGATCACGGCGTCGAACGAGCGGCGCTCAAAGTGCTCGCGTGCGCGGTTGCGCTCATGCGTAGAAGACGCCTGCAAGATAACGGGCAGATAGGACGACTCCGACAGTTCCTCGGTAATACCGCTCAAAAACTCGCTATAGGTGGGGTCGCTGAAGAGTTCACTCAGGGGCTCGGTCACGAGCACGGCGATGATTTCCGTGCGCCCGACAGCGAGCGCTCGGCCACGGGCATTGGGGACAAAATTGACTTTCTTGGCCGCCGCACGGACGCGCTTTTTGGTTTCCTCGCTAATGCGGGGCGAATCGTTGAGGGCGCGCGATGCCGTGGAGCGCGACACGCCGGCAGCTGCGGCAACCTCGGCAAGCGTAGGTGCGGTGCGAACTGGTTGGGTCATGGCGTCTCCTGGAGAATGCGGTCGATGTTGTCGCTGATACGGGCTGGTGCGGATACAGCTTACTATAGTGCGCCTGAACAGCGTTCATGATATCCGGTGACCGGTGTCGTTTTGCAACCAAGCCGCAATCGAATACGTCTCGTATGGGCGAGATATCAGCGGGCGTGGCGGTTGCCTACGAGCTTAAGAACGATGTCTTGCGCTGAGTTTCGATACTCAGGGTGACATAAGTGTCGCGGTTGTACAACCGGTTGCACCGTTAACCCGACCAAATCGACCGTTCAGCGGACAACCGGTTGCACAGTTTTTTGCATCGCCCGTAAGATAAGGACAACCGGTTGCACAAGAATCACTACGATGACGAAGGAGCATCACCATGGACGCCATTAACGATTGGGAAAACCAAGCGCTCACCCACAGGAACCGCCTGGCACCTCATGCGTACTTTATGGGCTACGAGACCGCCGATCTCGCTGCAACGTACAGCCGCGAGCTGTCGCGCGGGTTTGTCCAGCTGTCCGGCTCGTGGCAGTTCCGCCTCTTTGAGGACCCCGCTGCCGTCTCCAACGAGGAGCTCTCCACGTACGAGCCCGAGTGGGATCACGTGGAGGTTCCGCACCTGTGGCAGGTAGACGGCTATGGCAACCTTGCCTACACCGACGAGGGTTTCCCGTTCCCGGTGGATCAGCCGTTCGTTCCCTCTGACGATCCCACGGGCGTGTACCAGCGCATCGTCAATCTTCCCGCCGTGCCTGCCGGCGCCCGCGAGATCATTCGCTTTGACGGCATCGAGAGCTATGGCGAGCTGTACGTCAACGGCAAGTTTATCGGCATGACCAAGGGCTCGCGCCTGTCTGCCGAGTTCGACGTGACCGACGCGCTCGTCGAGGGCGATAACCTGTTTGCGGTCAAGGTCCTGCAGTACAGCGATGGCAGCTATATCGAGGATCAGGACATGTGGTGGGCCTCGGGCATCTTCCGCGATGTGTACCTTATGCAGCGTCCCGCCGCGCACCTGGTCGACTTTAGGTTCCGCACGCACCGCGAGGGCGATGCCGCTCTGATCACGCTCGATACGGTGGCCGAGGGCGCTACCCGCATTGTGTATACGCTCAGCGATGACGAGAACGTGGTGGCTACGGGTGAGTGCGTCGACGGCCATGCCGAGTGCAGCGTTGCCGATGCCCACTTCTGGAACCCCGAGGACCCCTTCCTCTATGACCTTACGTTTGAGGTCTACGACGGTGACGAGGTCAGCGAGTACGTTCCGCATCGCCAGGGTCTTGCCGAGGTGACGGTCGAGGGCAATCATATCTACCTCAACGGCACTTACTTTAAGATGCATGGCGTCAACCGCCACGATCACGACGATCACAAGGGCCGCGCCGTGGGCCTCGATCGCATGCGCCGCGACCTGGAGCTCATGAAGCAGCACAACATCAACGCGGTGCGCACGTCCCACTACGCCAACGACCCGCGCTTCTACGAGCTGTGCGACGAGTATGGCATCATGCTGGTCGCCGAGACCGATATGGAGAGCCACGGCTTCGAGAATATCGGTAATATCGCCCTGGTCACCGACGACCCGGCATGGGAGCCGGCCTACGTCGACCGCATCGAGCGCCTGGTGATGCAGGAGCGCAACCACGCCTGCATCATTATGTGGTCGATGGGCAACGAGAGCGGCTATGGCTGTAACATCCGCGCGATGTACGCCAAGGCTCACGAGCTCGATGGTCGTCCGGTTCACTACGAGGAGGATCGCAACGCCGATACCGTCGACGTCATTTCCACGATGTACTCCCGTGTGTCGCAGATGAACGACTTTGGTGAGCATCCATTCCCCAAGCCGCGCATCAACTGCGAGTACGGTCACTCCATGGGCAACGGCCCCGGAGGCCTGTCCGAGTATCAGGAGGTCTTCGATCGCTGGGATTGCATCCAAGGCCAGTTTATCTGGGAATGGTGCGACCACGGTTTGGCTGCTGTGACCGAGGACGGCGTTGCCTACGATATGTACGGTGGCGACAACGGCGATTACCCCAACAACAGCAACTTCTGCATCGATGGCATGGTGTTCCCTTGGCAGCAGCCGAGCCCGGGCCTCACTGAGTATGGCCAGGTCATCTGCCCGGTTCGCATGGCCTACGATGCCGAGGCGGGCGAGCTGACCGTCACCAACAAACGTTGGTTTACCACCCTCGAGGATGTCTGCCTGTCGGCGGAGACCCTGGTGGACGGCGACGTGGTCTGCCGCAAGACGCTTATGCCCGGCGCGGTTGCCCCCGGCGAGTCCGTCCAGCTTCCGCTGGTGATTCGCGAGGCCGCGGTAGGCGAGACCCTGCTGACCGTGCGCGCTTACACCATGGCCGCTCACGTCTGGTGCGAGCCGATGTTCCAACTGGGCGCAAGCCAGTTTGCCATCGCAAACCATCCGGCGCCGGCCATTGCGGCTCCCACTCGTCCTGAGCTTACGGTCGAGGAGACCGAGCAGGAGATTCGCATTCACTTCCTCAACGGCGAGCTGACCTTCAGCAAGGTCAACGGTACCGTGAGCGAGTGGAAGGCATCCGGCCGCGACGTCATGGCCTCTGGTCCCCAGGTTGGTTTTTGGCATCCGCTCGTCGATAACCATGCGCAGGAGTATGACTCACTGTGGAAGGACAACTTCATCGATGTGATGCAGACGTCTACCCGCAAGGTTTCTTGGAAGCAGGATGGCAATGCGGTCGTCGTGACCGTGAGCCAGCGTATCGCTCCTCCCGTCCGCGCGTTCGGCATGCGCGTCGAGCTCGTCTACACCGTGCTTCCGAGCGGTCGTGTCGACCTCAAGGTTTCCGGCGAGCCCTACGGCGATTACTCGGATATTATCCCGCGCATCGGCATCTCCTTCGAAGTCCCCGGTTGCGATCGTGCCGTCGAGTGGTATGGCCACGGCCCGGGCGAGAACTATCCGGACTCGCTGCGCGCCAACCCGGTCGGTCATTACCACACTACGGTCGACGACATGTTCACGCCCTACGTTATGCCTCAGGACTGCGCCAACCGCGAGGGTACCCGCTGGGTTGCTCTGCGCTCTAGCCATGGCGACGGCGTGCTGGTGACCCGTCCGGCTGACGCCGCCTCCAACCCGTTCTCATTCTCGGCATGGCCCTATAGCTGCGAGGCCATCGATAACGCCAAGCACGTCTACGACCTTGTCAAGGGCGATACGGTTACGGTCAACATCAACGACCAGTTGCTCGGCCTTGGCTCGAACTCTTGGGGTTCCGAGGTGCTCGATTCCTATCGCACCCGTTTTGAGAGCTTCAGCTTTGAGGTGTCCCTGCGACCGCTGACGTCTGCCGATCTGGCTCAGGCGCTGGCACCCATTAAGGAGGCATAAGCCATGCATGTCTTTAACTCGCGCGCCGATTTCGACGCTCAGATGAAGTCCGTCAAGAAGTGGATGCGCACCGGCCAGGCGCTCGATGGTGTTGCCGACCTACAGCACGACGTGGCTTACTCCATCGGCGACTCGTTGGTTTACTGGTGGGTCTATGCCCGCGAGGCCGCAACCGCCGACCTGGTCGGTCACCGTCGCTACCATGCCGTGCTCGCTCCGCTCGACGGCGACCTGACCGTCGAGGTTGCCCCCAAGGCAGGCCTCACCTGCACCCGCGCTTACAGCGATATCGATGATCGCGAGCGCTTTGAGGGGGCGGGGGAGACCGTGACGATTCCCGCCGGCGGCGTTGCCGTCGTCGAAATTGACGAGGCCTACCGTGTCGTGGCCGATGCCGCGGATCCCCGCGTCGTGGTACTGCACGTGACGGTTGAAGGTTATTCCTTCCCCAACAAGTAGTATTCGTCCGTTTGGACGTTTGCTTCGCGCCGTTAAGGGGGATGGCTTTGTTGACTCCCTTTTCCCCATTCCCCTTAGCAGGTGCGCCGTCCGTGTTTGCACTTGCAGGTCGGACGGTTTTAGATGACATTTAATAGATGATTGGGAGGGCTTATGAGCTCTGAAAAACGAGGAACGATCGGTTCGTTCGCTCTGCTGGGCATGACGGTCGCCGCCGTGTTCGGTATCAAGAACATCATCAACAACAACGCGGCCATCGGCTTGGCAGCTGCGCCGTCGTTCTTCTTCGCCACGCTTTTGTACTTTGTCCCCTATACCCTGGTTACCGCCGAGTTCGTCGGCCTTAACAAAGACTCCGAGTCGGGCGTGTACGCCTGGGTTAAGACCTCGATGGGCGGCCGCTGGGCATTCCTGACGGCGTTTAGCTACTGGTTCGTCAACCTGTTCTACTTTGCGTCCGTACTGCCCAATGTCATCATCTACGCGAGCTACGTATTCTTTGGCGCCAACGCCGAGCTCTCGCAGCTGTGGATCACCATTATCGAAATCGTCGTCTTTGCTATCGCCACGTGGGTCTCGACCAGGGGCGCTAAGTGGATCGGCTCCATTTCCTCCTTCGGCTCGACCGCGGCTCTCGGCCTGACTGCCGTGTTCATCTTGCTGTCCCTGGCTGCTGCCCTTGGCGGCGTCGAGTTCGCTACGGCTCCTACGCCCGCTAACATGGCTCCCGACATGAGCAACTTCGCAACTACGTGGGGCTTCTTCGGTACGCTTGCCTGGATCATCCAGGGCGTTGGCGGCGCCGAGTCTGTCGGCGTGTTCCTTAACGACCTTAAGGGCGGCGTCAAGGCCTTCGTGCGCACCGTCGTTATCGCCGGCCTGACCATCGGCCTTCTGTATGCAGGCGCTTCGCTGCTGGTTAACCTGTTCATCCCCGAGGGCGGCGTTGCCATCTCCACCGGCATCTTCGACGTGTTCGGCGCTGTCTTTGCCCACTTTGGCATTCCCATGGAAGTGTCTACGCGCGCCATCGGCTTGATCCTTCTCGCCGCTACGCTGGGCTCCCTCATGATGTGGACCTCAGCTCCCATCAAGGTTTTCTTCACCGAGATCCCCAAGGGCGTCTTTGGTAGCAAGATCGTCGAGCTCAACGAGCACGGCATTCCTGCCCGCGCTGCCTGGCTGCAGTTCGCCATCGTCGTCCCCATCCTGATCATCCCGGCCCTGGGCTCTGGTAACCTCGACGACCTGCTCATGATCGTCACCAACATGACGGCTGCCACCGCTCTGCTCCCGCCGCTGCTGATCCTGCTTGCCTACTTTATGCTGCGCAAGAACTTCGATGCTGCTCCCCGTGGCTTCCGCATGGGCTCGCGCAGCTTTGGCCTGGTCGTTGCCGCATTCCTGCTTGTGGTCTTCTGCTTCGTGCTTATCTGCGGCACCATTCCGCTCGATCAGCCGCTGTGGCTGACGCTGGTCTACAACGTTGGCGGCGTGGTTGTCTTCCTGGGCCTTGCCGTGATGTGGTACAACCGCTACATCAACCGCCTGCGTGAGACCGATCCCGAGGCCGCCGAGAACGAGCTTCGCCCCTCCGTCCTCGACATGATGGAGTAGCGGCTAGGATTAATCTACGGCTGTGGAATAAATCGATTCCCTTTCCTAAGGAGGGGCCTTACGAGGCCCCTCCTTTTGTGCTTTGGGGCATGGTTTTGGACCCCGTGGTCAAAAAATGCCAAATATGAGTACTGTTGCAAAAGAGGTGTCATATTTTTCGGCCTGCTCTGAGCGAAAATGGGCTCAAAATCAATTTATCTAACCCCCTTTAAAGGGCGTTTGACGGCTTTCAACCTCTTCGAATCGCTCAAATTAGGCAATTTGCTCTCGATTTTGCTGCTACTAAATTGGTGACAGTACTCATATTTGCCACTTTTTGCCGACGAGGTGTTCAGAGGAGCTCTCGACAAGCATCTAACGCTACAATAGCTACCACGTGGCTGGGTTTGCCGGCCGAATGTGCGATGTCGTGGGAGGGGACATGGTCGAGTTTACAAAGACGATTAAAGATCCGTTGGGATTACATGCCCGCCCGGTTGCGCTGCTCTATGACATCATTGCCAAGCATCGTAGCGACGTGTCAGTCAGTATCGGCGATCGCCACACGGATGGCCGCGACGTTATAGGGCTCATGGCACTCTGCGGCGAATGTGGCGAAGACGTCGTGTTCCGCGTTTCGGGCGTGGATGAGGCCTCCTGCGTCACGTCGATCAGAAACCTCTCGCTTTAACCTCAACAATGTGACAAAGGGGCAGTCCCCTCTGTTGCATAAATTGGTATCAATAGGCACTGCAAAGAGACGGTCTTTGCGGTGCCTTTGTTTCGTATAGGAAACTTTTCCGAAATCTGAATGGGGACCCTTTCCAAAAAGTTAACCACATGCTAGTTTACTAAAGCGAACATAGACGTGGTTAACTTTTATCGCGTCGATGTTGAGGACGAACTGACGTTAGGAGCCACTCATGTCTTGCGGACCGCAGATGCCGGCAATGCCGCTTTCGATGGTAAGAGCGGGCGAAACCGTGCGCGTGTCTCGTGTAAAGGGCAATGAGGATATGAAGCACCACCTCAAGGACCTCGGCTTTGTCGAGGGCAGTGAGATCCACGTGGTGAGCTCGAGTGGCGCCAATATCATCGTCACCGTGCTGGGCGCACGCTTTGGCATCGATTCCAAGGTTGCCATGCACATCATGACCGTCGGTTAGTCGACGGTATTTCTGTACGCACTGAAAGGGGGACAAGTAAATGAAGACGTTGGGTGACGTTAAGGTGGGCGAGAGCTCCACCATCGTCAAGCTTCACGGTGAGGGTGCGCTTCGCCGCCACCTTATGGACCTGGGCCTCATCAAGGGCACTTCGTTCAAGGTCGTTAAGGTTGCACCGCTCGGAGATCCGGTCGAGATCAACGTGCGCGGCTACGAGCTTTCCATCCGCAAGGAGGAGGCCGCTGTCGTCGAGGTCCAGTAAGGGCTCGCGGCGTATATTTCTGCAGGTAAAGTTAGGTATTTCTAACTTAATGCAGCAACTTTAAAGCACATTATCCAGCCTGCGCGGAGAAAGCAGCGCAGGCACACAAGGAAGAAGGATTGAATGGCGGATTCTCAGATCCATGTCGCGCTGGCGGGTAACCCCAACTGCGGCAAGACCACGCTTTTCAACCTGATCACCGGCGCCAACGGCTACGTTGGCAACTGGCCCGGCGTCACGGTTGAGAAAAAGGAAGCCAAGCTTCTAAGCGACAAGAACGTTACCATTACGGACCTCCCTGGCATCTACTCGCTTTCCCCCTACAGCCCCGAGGAGCAATGCTCGCGCGATTACCTCATGAGCGGCGAGCCCGATGTTGTCGTCCAGGTGGTCGATGCCACCAACCTCGAGCGTAACCTGTACCTGGCGCTTCAGGTTATCGAGACCGGCCTGCCCGTGGTCGTCGCCCTCAACATGGCCGACTTGGTCGAGAAGAACGGTGACAAGATCGACACGGACAAGCTCTCCAAGAAGCTCGGCTGCCCGGTCATGATGATCTCGGCTCTTAAGAACAAGGGCATCAAGGAGCTGTTCGAGCAGGTCAAGAAGTCCGCTGCTTCCAAGGGCCAGGTGCCGGAGCACAAGTTCGATTCCTCCATCGAGGACGTTCTGGACCACATCGAGAACAACCTTCCGGCGAGCGTTCCCGCCAACAAGCGCCGCTACTACGCTGTCAAGCTGTTTGAGCGCGACGCGGACGCCTGCAAGCTCATCAACCTCAGTAAGGAGAAGGCTGCTCGCGTAGAGCAGCTGGTCGCCCAGTGCGAGCAGGATTGCGATGACGACGCCGAGTCCATCATCACCGGTGAGCGCTACGGCGTGATCGCGCACATCATCGACGAGTGCCTCACCAAGGCCCCGGCCAAGATGAGCACCTCCGAGAAGATCGACCGCGTGGTTACCAACCGTATTCTGGGCCTGCCGATCTTTGTCGTCATCATGTTCTGCGTGTACTACATCGCCGTTTCCACCCTGGGCGGCACGGTGACCGACTTTACCAACGACCAGCTCTTCGGCACCGACGGCTGGTATGTGCTCGGCCAGGGTCGCGACGCCTACGATGAGGCTGTCGAGGCCGCGGGCGATGCTGCCGACTCGGTCGACCCAGCACAGTACGGCCCCTATGTCCCGGGTATCACCACCGTGGTGCACGACGCCCTTGTGGCAGGTGGCACCGAGGACGGTGGCCTGGTCGATTCGCTGGTCTGCGACGGTATCGTCGGCGGACTGGGTGCCATCTTCGGCTTCGTCCCGCAGATGTTCCTGCTCTTTGTGATGCTGTCCTTCCTGGAGGACTGCGGCTATATGGCCCGCGTCGCCTTCATCATGGACCGTGTGTTCCGCCGCTTTGGCCTGTCCGGTAAGTCCTTTATCCCCATGCTCGTGTCCTCGGGCTGCGGCGTCCCCGGCGTCATGGCCACCAAGACCATCGAGAACGAGAAGGACCGCCGCATGACGGTCATGACCACCACGTTTATTCCCTGTGGCGCCAAGCTGCCGATCATCGCCCTGCTCATGGGTTCCATCATCGGCGATTCTTCTACCACCGCCGCGTGGATCAGCCCGCTCTTCTACTTCCTGGGCGTCTTTGCCGTCATCGCTTCGGGCCTCATGCTCAAGAAGACCAAGCTCTTTGCGGGTCGCCCGACGCCGTTCGTTATGGAGCTTCCCGCCTACCACTTCCCGGCGATCCGCTCTTGGGCGCTGCACGTGTGGGAGCGCTGCTGGGCCTTTATCAAGAAGGCCGGCACGGTCATCTTCGCGTCCACCGTCGTGGTTTGGTTCCTCTCCAACTTTGGTAGCTATAACGGTTCCTTTGGCTTCCTGCCTGCGATGGACGGCATCCCCGAGGAGTTCATGGACTACTCCGTGCTCGCCATGCTGGGCAACCTGGTCGCTTGGATCTTCGCCCCGCTCGGCTTTAGCACCTGGCAGGCAACTGCGCTGACCGTCTCGGGCCTTGTCGCTAAGGAGAACGTCGTCGCCACCGCCGGTTCGCTGCTGTCCGTCGCCGATGCCGCCGAGACCGACCCGAGCCTGTGGACCGCGTTTGCCGGCATGTTCCCGACTATGGGCGCTTGCGTTGCCTTTGGCGCGTTCAACCTGCTGTGCGCCCCGTGCTTTGCCGCTATGGGTACCATCCGCAACCAGATGGACTCCGGCAAGTGGACCGCGATCGCCATCGGTTACGAGTGCGCCTTCGCTTGGGTGATCGGCCTGTTCATCAACCAGTTCTACAACCTGCTTGTCCTTGGTCAGTTTGGTATCTGGACGGTTGTGGCCATCGCGCTGCTGGTTGCGATGCTCTTCCAGATCTTCCGTCCCATGCCCAAGCACGCTTGGACCGACGAGGACGAGACCAACGCTGCCTCCGCCGCAGTTTCCGCTTAAGTCCGAATAAGGACGAGCCCCTTTCCACGAGCCCGGGTGTCCCAGCGACACTCGGGCTTTTGGTGCAATGGGGGATAGGTTGCTTTGCTCCAGAAGTTAAGATGTGACGTTTCCGCAGATAAAACCGACCAAAATAAACCTGTCCCTTTTTGGCAGGTAAGAATGGGGTAAAGTAAGTGATGGTTAACTAGAGGAGGCTTGCTATGGCACCTATCGATATTGTTGTGTTGACTGTTATCGGCATTGCGTTTGTCGCCGTGTGCGTGCGTATCTACCGAAAGGGCACCTGCGCCGACTGCGCCCAGGGTGGCGTTTGCACGGGGCATTGCTCCAACAAAAAGACCTGCGCCGCACTTAAGGGCGTGGACAAAATCGCCGAAGACTTGGGTCGCGGTATTCATTAGCCGACCGGCGTTTGGGTATGTTTGACTGCGGATACGGCAGTTGCTGATACGATATGTACGTTAGCAACTGCCGCCGAGCGGCTCAAACGAAAGGAACCCTGTATGGAGTCCTCCGCCTATCCGATGCTCTTTAGCCCGATCAAGGTCGGTACAACCGAGGTCAAGAACCGCGTCTTTATGCCGCCGGTATCTACCAACCTGGCCGATCACGGCTATGTGACCGACGACTTGGTCGATCATTACCGTGCCCGCGCCAAGGGCGGCGTGGGCCTCATCATCACCGAGGTCGTGACGGTCGAGCCCACCTATACCTATCTGCCGGGCGATATGTGCTGCTACGACGACACGTTTATCCCCGGCTGGGAAAAGCTCGCCGCAGCCGTCCACGAGTATGGCTGCAAGATCATGCCGCAGCTCTTCCACCCCGCCTACATGGCCTTTAACATCCCGGGCACGCCGCGCCTGATCGCTCCGTCCTTTGTGGGCCCGTCCTATGCCCGCGAGGCGCCGCGCCCTATCACGGTCGATGAGATCCACGAGCTCACGCATCAGTTTGGCGACGCTGCCGTGCGCATGCAGAAGGCCGGTGTCGACGGCGTCGAGGTCCATGCGGCGCACGCCCACGGCATGCTCGGCGGCTTTTTGACCCCGCTCTATAACAAGCGTACCGACGAGTACGGTGGCTCGCTCGATGCCCGCATGCGCTTCTTGCTCGAGGTCATCGCCGAGATTCGCGAGCGCTGCGGCAAGGACTTCATCATCGACGTCCGTATCTCGGGCGACGAGTACACCGATGGCGGTCTGACCCTCAACGACATGATCTACGTCTCGCGTCGCCTGGAGAAGGCTGGCGTCGACATGATCCACGTGTCGGGCGGCACTACCATCAAGCGCGGCTCCGCGATTCCCGCCGCCGGTACGCAGCAGGCCTCGCACGCCGCCTGCTCGCGCGAGATCAAAAAGCATGTGAACATTCCCGTCGCCACGGTCGGCCGCATCAATGAGGCATGGATTGCCGAGGAGCTGATCGAGGACGGCGCTGCCGACATCTGCATGATGGGCCGCGCCAATCTGTGCGATGCCGAGTTCTGCAACAAGGCCGCTGCCGGCAATGCCGATGATATCCGTCCCTGCATCGGTTGCCTGCGCTGCCTGAACGGCATCATGTTTGGCAAGCGCATCTCCTGCACCGTCAACCCGGACGTGGAACGCGATGAGGCCGGCTACGAGCCTGCCGCCGAGGCCAAGAACGTACTGGTTGTGGGCGCTGGTCCTGCGGGCATGGAGGCAGCCTACATTGCCGCCAAGCGCGGCCATAACGTGGTGCTCGTGGACAAGCAGGACGAGCCGGGTGGCGAGATGCGCATCGCGGCCGTTCCGCCGGCAAAGCAGGAGCTCACCCGCGTGATCAAGTATCAGTACCGTCGCCTGGCCGAGGCAGGCGTCACGTGCGTCTTTGGCACCGAGCTCTCGGCCGAGGACATTCAGCGCGACTACGCGGGTTACGAGGTTGTCCTGGCTTATGGCGCCGAGCCCATCGCCCCGGCCTTTATGCAGGGCTTTAAGCAGGTTATGACGGCTGACGACCTGCTGGGTGGCAAGGCTTTCCCGGGTAAGAAGATCGTCATTGTGGGCGGCGGCACCGTTGGCTGCGAGACGGCCGATTACCTGGCCCCGTTGGTCAACGACCTTTCGCCGGCCAATCGCGATGTCACCGTTATCGAGATGACCAAGACGCTTGCCGCCAACGAGGGCGGTGCCGGTCGCGCGGTGCTCATCACGCGCATGCTCTCCAAGGGCGTCCATGTGCTGACCGAGGCCAAGGTGACCGAAATCACCGAGGACGCCATCAGCTACGAAAAGGACGGCGAGGTCCACACCATCGCCGATGCCGATACGCTGGTGCTTGCCATGGGCTATCGTCCCAACACCAAGCTGGCCGACGACCTTACCGCTGCCGGCGTTGCCACCCACGTGCTGGGCGATGCCCAGAAGTGCGGCAACATCCGCGACGCCATCGGCGATGGCTACAAGGTTGCCTGCGAACTCTAGTCAACCCCTTGGTGCGTGGGGGCAGGTTACTTTGCACCAACTTGGTGCATGTAAATCTGGCCCCATCGCGCCATTGCGGCTTCATGGAATAGCGCCCGTACGCATCGAATTTCTCCTCTCATAGATGTGCGGCACAAAGAGCCCCGAGTTCATACTGAACTCGGGGCTCTTTTCGTTTGGATTGCAGACGTATTGACAGACGAAAACAGTCTGTGTCCGGTATTGAGCCATACGAAAGCGAAATTATGCGTCCTAATTCCGTACGCAAATAAAGACGAAAACCGTTTGCGTCTTGGATAAATCAGTACGCAAACGGTTTTCGTCTTATAATACGCTTATGAATGGTACGAAACGAGAGGGTTGTGCATATGGTTGTTAGAGAGAGCCCTACAGTCGAATACGAGGAAAGCGTTACGCCGACGTTTCTTAAAACGGTGAGCGCCTATGCAAACTACGGGACGGGCAAGATTGAGTTTGGCGTTGATGACGAGGGCGTGGCTGTCGGCCTTGCAGATCCGGTCGCAGAGTGTCTCCGCATCGAGAACATGATTAATGACAGCTTGGATCCCGCTCCCCGTTACACGCTCGAGCGCGATGAGAAACACGGGACCGTAATCCTTACGGTTTATGAGGGCCAGGACAAACCCTATCGAAGCAAGGGAAAGGCCTACAGGCGAAACGATTCGGCAACGGTGGAGGTCGACCGGTTTGAGTATGGCAGGCTGACGCTCGAAGGCAGCAACGTAACGTTCGACGCGCTCACGTCGGCTCGCCAGGACTTTAGTTTTCACACGCTCGAGCATAAGTGTGTTGAACATCTCGGCATTTCCGAGCTAACGCCGGATATTATGCGCACGCTTCGCTTGCTCGGCAAAGATGGCTATACCAACGCTGCGGCGATTTTGGCGGATAAGAATGATTTTCCGGGCATCGACTGCGTCCGTTTTGGCGATACCGAGGATGTGATCTTGGACCGTGAGACGGCGACAAATGTATCCGCAATTGAGCAGGTGGACAGGGCGGTGGCTATGTTTGCACGCTACTACCGTTTTGAGCGTATCGAAGGGATGGAGCGCGTCCAAACCGATCGAATTTCTCTTGAGGCATTCCGCGAAGCTGTTGCAAACGCTTTGGTGCATCGGACGTGGGACGTTCGAGCGAATGTTCAAATTGCCTTGTACGACGATCGTGTTGTTGTGACTTCGCCCGGATCACTGCCTGCCGGTTTGACGACGGAACAATACCTGTATGGGCAGATATCCGTGCTCAGAAACCCAATTGTCGCCGAGGTCTTTTTAAAGCTGGATTACATCGAGAAATTTGGCACGGGAATCGCGCGCATTAGACGTGCCTATCGCGATTCGATCAATCAACCAATTTTTGATGTTCGCGGCGGCATGGTGGCCGTCACATTGCCCGCTACCGATGCCTTTGAAGGGTCCGAGGAAGAGATCCAGGTTCTCAATGCCTTGTCGGGCGGGCGAATTATGTCGCGAAGCGAGATTGAAAAACAGACGGGGCTGAGCCGCATGCGGACGTTGGCGGCACTCGAATCTCTGCTTGAACGGAATGCAATCGTAAGGCAGGGAACCGGGCGGGCCACGAAATACGAGCGCTCATAGTCCAAAAGAGCCATGGTACAAGACGGACCCCAAGCCAGCGTTGGCTTGGGGTCCGTTATATCCCGGATGGTAACGGGCCGATTATTGTCAAGTTATAGCAAAGTATAGCGACGTACAGCAAAGTATAGTGAAATATGGCAAGCCGTATAGCGCGCCTTGATTATCAACCCTTGATTATCAACCGTCCGTATTTCACAGCAACTTATAACAGGCTCGGGGTGCCAATTTGGGGTGCGGTAGTGCTGCGTCACGAAAAGGGCCTATCTACTACGTTTAAGCCGCAGGGGTCAACCATAGTCGGCTTTTTCGATAATTGACAAGCTGTCTACCTGCGGTTTTGTTTTCACGGTTTTCGGTATGGTCGAGGCTATCCGTGTTAACGTAGTAGATGGGCCACTTTTGTGGCAAGGGGCCGATCTGCGAGCCAGGGTAGCTAAAAGAGCCCCGTCCCAAAAAGACTGATTGGGAGCCGGGGCGTGTCGATGCGATAGTATTACGTGGTGGAATTCGACAAACCGTGGGCTTCATCCGAGGGCTTTATGGAACAACACCAGCATTATCAGAGCCTGCAAGATCAGGCATACAACGCACTGCGCTCCAAGATTATCTATGCCGAGCTCAAGCCCGGCACGCGCCTTTCGGCGATTGGTCTGGAAAAGGAGACGGGGATCGGGCGCACGCCAATTCGCGAGTCCTTTGTGCGCCTGCGCGAGCAAGAGCTGGTGGAAACGCGTCCCAAGAGTGGTACCTACGTCTCTAAGATCAGCATGGAACACGCCGAGAATGCCTGTTTCTTGCGCGAGAAACTCGAAAGAAGCGTACTCATTAAATGTTGTTCGGCTGCCACGTCCGAGCAAAAGCATCGGCTCGAGCAGATTCTTGCCGAGTCCGAGTCGCTCGACCATAGCGAGACGCGTCGCTTTTTCGACTTGGATAACCTGTTTCATGAGACGTGTTTTGAGATTGCCGGTCGTCACATGCTGTGGGATTGGATGAAGAGCGTCAACACGCATTTTGAGCGATACAACTGGTTGCGTATGGTGTCGCAGGATCTGGATTGGGAGCCGATTCGTCGACAACATCGTCGGATTCTCGAGGCCATTAAGAGGGGCGATACCGACACGGCGAGCTACCTGGCAGAGACGCACTTGCACCTGATGCCCGAGGAGCAGGGCCCGGTTATCGCCTTGTATCCCGACTATTTCGAGCTGTCCAAAGACTCGTCTATCTAGCCCATCACCGCATCTGCTCGAGACGCAAAAGCGATGCTGCTCACCTACAGCGTTTTGCAACCGAGAATTTTAAAAAATGCCTAAAATGGCTCAGACTGCCGACAATTGGGAAACGGGGTGCGCTATGGCGCAGATGAGAATCAAGGACATTGCCGCCGAGGCGGGCGTGAGCCCGGCCACGGTCTCGCGCTATCTCAACAACCGCCCCGGGCAGATGACCGAGGAAACTCGCGCGCGCATCGCGGCGGTTATCGAGCGCACCGGCTATCGCCCACGTGCCGCCGCGCGCAATCTGCGCAGCTCGCGTACCAACCTCATCGGCGTGATCCTGGCCGACATCGCTAACCCGTTCTCCAGCGCCATGCTCGAAGGGCTTTCCGCCAGTGCCGCCGCGCGCGGCTGCTCGCTTATGACTGCCATTAGCGGCAACGACCCCGCCAAGGAGGCAGAGTCGCTCACCAGACTTATCGATGCCGGCGTGGACGGCCTGGTCGTCAACACCTGCGGAGGCAACGACAAGGCGATCGCCGCGGCAGCGGGACGCTTGCCCGTCGTGCTGCTCGACCGCGATGTTGCCGACGGTGGCATCGATCTGGTGACCTCTAACAACCGCGAGCTGGTTGCCGGCCTGGTAGACGCCTTGGCCGCTGCTGGCAGCGAGCGCCTGTGCCTGCTCACCGAGGCAAGCGATGACAGCCCCGTGCGTCGCGAGCGCGCCGAGGCCTTTGCCGACGAGCTCTCGCGCCGCGGCCTTGCGGGTGAGGTCGTTACCCTGGCCGACGGTGGTGCCACGGGTGTCAGCCGTCTGGACGGAGCTATCCGTGACTATGCGGGTAAAAAGCTCGGCCTCATTGCCGTCAACGGCTTGGTTTTCCTGCGTCTGACCGAGGCGCTGGCCCAGCTGGGGCCCTCGTTGCCGGCGGGTCTCAAGATTGCAACGTTTGACGACTATCCCTGGAACCACGTCCTCTTTGGCGGTGTGACCACGGCCGCGCAAGACACCCTTACCATTGCCGAGCGCGTAGTCGAGCGCCTGTCCGAGCGTATCGACATCGTTACCACTACGGTGGGCGATGCCGCAAAGCTCGCCCCCAAGCGCATCGAGATCCCCGGCCACATCGAACACCGCGCCTCGACCTCGCGCTAACTACTCGTTCGCAACTGCCTGTTCGCGCACGTTTTTTGAGCGCTTGATACGCTTTAACCCTGCGGAAACATTTTTCTGCGATAGTATCTGCGATATAGACCAGTCGAAACCCGCCCGAAAGAAAGGGGAGCGACATGAACCAGCAGAACATCGATTACGTACTCCGCTCCGTAGAGCAGCGTGACATCCGCTTTGTGCGTCTGTGGTTTGTCGACATTCTCGGCCGCCTCAAGAACTTTGCCATTAGCCCCGAGGACCTCGAGGTCGCTTTTGAGGAGGGTATTGGCTTTGACGGCTCCGCCATCGAGGGCTTTGCCACGCCCGAGGAAGCCGACATGCTGGCGTTCCCCGATGCTTCGACCTTCCAGATTTTGCCGTGGCGCCCGAGCCACAACGGCGTCGCCCGCGTGTTCTGCGATGTGTGCACTCCCGATCGCAAGCCGTTTGCCGGCGACCCGCGCGATGCCCTGCGTCGCATGTTCCGCAAGGCCGAGAAGGCTGGCTATCTGCTCAATGTGGGTGCCGAGCTGGAGTATTACTACTTCCCCGACGAGCACACCCCCGAGCCGCTCGACAACGTGGGCTACTTCGATCTTTCGGTGAGCGATGCCGCCCGCGACCTGCGTCGAAACACGGTTCTCACGCTCGAGAAGATGTCCGTGCCCGTGGAGTACACCTTCCACGCCGCCGGCCGCTCGCAGCACGGCATGAGCCTGCGCCACGCCGAGGCCCTGAGCATGTCCGACGCCATCACTACGGCCAAACTCATCATTAAGCAGCAGGCCTACGAGAGCGGTTGCCACGCCTCCTTTATGCCCAAGCCGTTGGCGGGTGAGGACGGCAGTGCTATGTTCCTGTGCCAGTCGCTATTCGACCACGACGGCAACAACGTCTTTTGGGGCGAGGACGACGAGAAGTACCATCTCTCCGACGTCGCCAAGCACTACATGGCCGGCATCTTGGCGCACGCGCGCGAGATCAGCGCCATCACTAACCCCACGGTCAACTCGTACAAGCGCATCACCACGGGCGGCGACTCCGTGCCGCAGTACGCCACGTGGGGCCTGCGCAACCGCGCGAGTATGGTCCGCATCCCGGTCTACAAGCCCGGCAAGCAACTGTCCACGCGTATCGAGTTGCGCAGCCCCGACCCCATGGCCAACCCGTACCTGGTCAACGCCGTCACGCTGGCGGCTGGTCTCGACGGTATCGAGCGCAAACTGGAGCTCCCGCCCGAGGCAACGGCCGAGACGCTCAAGCTTACCGACCGTCAGATGGTCGAGGCCGGCTACGCGCCGCTGCCGCGCTCGCTTAAAGAGGCACTCGACGTCTTTGAGGACTCGCAGTTTATGAAGGATGCCCTCGGCGAGCACATCCACAGCTTCTTCCTCAAAAAGAAGCGCGACGAGTGGCATAAGTTTGAGTCCACGATCACCGAATGGGAGATCAAGCACTACCTGGCGAACTCCTAATCGCGCTGGCTTGTCCCAGTACGATTGAGCTCATTTCTTTGGAGGCCGATATGTCCGAAAAGAGTGCCCTGTTCATGGCGCGCACGACGCGCTTCCACGAGTTTGCCCGCAGCTTGACGACCACCCTGGGTGTCGAGGTGAGTCTGGCCACCCCCGATTCGCCAACTGCGGCGCACGACTTTGACCTGCTGATCCTCGATTCCGATGGCATCCGCAGCGACCGCATCGATCAGATTGCCAAGTGGCTCGACGATCGCGGCGGTGTTCCCATGCTGGTGATCGTCGACGACGAGGCGCTCGGCACCCTGCGCCTGCCGAATCATGCGCATGCCGACTTTGTATGTCCCACGGCGACGCCCAACGAGCTCAAGGCTCGTGCACAGCGTCTGATGGGCGAGGAGGAGCCCGTCGCCTCCGATGATGTGCTCAACATCGATAACCTTGAGATCAACCTGGCCACCTACCAGGTGACACTCGATAGCGAGCCCATTGACCTGACGCTGATGGAGTACTCGCTGCTGAGTTTTTTGGCGACGCATCCCAACCGCGCCTACAGCCGCGAGGTACTGCTGCACCGCGTGTGGGGCTTTGAGTACTGCGGCGGTACGCGCACCGTCGACGTGCATATCCGACGCATCCGCTCCAAGGTGGGCCCGCAGATCGCGGCGCACATCACCACCGTCCGCGGCGTGGGCTATCTGTTTAAGGACTAGATTTCCACCACAAAGGGGACAGGCACCTTTGTGGTGGTTTTGCCGCAGGTGCGGGTTCCCTTCGAGTTTGCAGCAGAACTTAAGCCTTCCTAAAAGATTGCGTTCTCGTACACGTACGCCCGCATATTGGGGTACAACTCAACGTGAACAATGATGGCCCGCCACATGTTTGGCGGGCCTTTGGTTATTTGACGAAAGGATCGCAGCTATGAGCGAGAACGATTCCCAGCGTCCCCAGGATGCGGGCAACGCCGGCGAGACCCAACAGCAGCCGCGTGTGCAGGTAGAGTCGACGCCTGCCGACAGCAACATTCCCTACGTGCAGGCCTACGACACGCAGACCGGAAAGCCGCTGGGCAGCCAGCAGGTTGTAAACAAGCATACAGTGGTCAAGACTAAGACCAAAAAGCTGCCGATCTTTATTACGGCGCTCGCCGGCTGCGCCTGTGGCGCCCTGCTGGTCATTGCGCTCATTATGAGCGGTACGCTCAACATTGGCGGCGGCAAGAATGCCGTGACGGCGGGTGCTTCGGGTTCATCGACGCAAAAGATCACCATCGATTCCGAGGACACCACGCTGGCCGAGGCCGTTTCTGCCAAGGCCCTGCCCTCCGTGGTTTCCATTACCGCCACTTCGAGCGGCGGCCAGAATGGCTCGCTTTCGCAGTCTGCCGACGAGTCGGACAACTCGGGCAGCGTCGGTTCGGGCGTGGTGCTCGATACCGAGGGCCACATCCTCACCAACAACCACGTGGTCGATGGCTATGACCAGTACGTGGTGACCATGGACGACGGCACCACCTACGAGGCCGAGTTCGTGGGCAACGATGCCTCGAGCGACCTAGCCGTCATCAAGCTCAAGGACGCCGACGCCTCCAAGCTCACGCCGATCGAGATTGGTGACTCCTCCAAGCTCAACGTGGGCGAGTGGGTCATGGCGATCGGTTCGCCGTTTGGCAACGAGCAGTCTGTCTCCACCGGTATCGTCTCGGCGCTCTACCGCTCCACGGCCATGAGCTCTACCAACGGTAACACCATCTATGCCAACATGATCCAGACCGATGCCGCCATCAACCCGGGCAACTCCGGCGGCGCGCTCGTTAACGACAATGGCGAGCTTGTGGGCATTAATTCGCTCATCGAGAGCTATTCGGGCTCCAGCTCGGGCGTGGGCTTTGCCATTCCGGTCAACTATGCCAAGAACATTGCCGACCAGATCATCGACGGCAAGACGCCGGTGCATCCGTACCTGGGCGCCACGCTTTCGAGCGTCAATGCACTTAACGCCCGCACCAACAAGCTGAGCACCGATAGCGGCGCGTATGTGGCAAGTGTCGTCGAAGACGGTCCTGCCGCCAAGGCCGGCATTCAGGAGGGCGACGTCATCACCAAGCTGGGTGACGACGAGATTACGAGCGCCGATGGCCTGATCATCGCACTGCGCAGCCACGAGGTGGGTGAGAAGGTCGAGATCACGCTCATGCGCGGCAAGGAAGAGAAGAAGGTCACGGTTGAGCTGGGCTCCGACGAGGAGCTGCAGAACCAGCAGCAGAACGACAGCGCGACCGATACCGGCAACGGCGGTATTACCGACGAGCAGCTGCGCCAGTATCTGGAGGAGCTGCTTGGCCAGCAGGGCCAGGGTCAGGGCAACGGCCAGGGTTTCTAACGAGCTGTATCGCACATATCGAAGCCAGAGGGGCTGTTCCGCCAGCGCGGGACAGCCCCTCTTTTCGCGATGATCCCTTGGAGACGGAGGAAAACGGATCATTTAGAAACGGCAAGGGCATGGTTTGAACGCGCGATCCACTCCAGTTTGATGGCTGCCGATTCGGTGCGGTTTGAGACCGCTATTCGGCCCCATGGTGACCGGTGGTACTCTTGTATCCGTTTGAAATCGAGCGAAGGAGTGCCGCTATGGAGCAATCGAGCCTGTTTGGTGACGGCGTGGACATCGATACCGAAACGCCCGCGAGCACGGATACCGCTGCACCGGCCGATGCCCGTGCCCAGGCGGCAGCGCGTGCGGCCGAGCTGCGCCACGAGCTCGATTACCACGCCTATCGCTACTACATGCTCGATGCGCCCGAGATCACGGACGCCGCCTTTGACAAAATGCTCGTTGAGCTGCAGCAGATCGAGGCGACCTACCCCGACCTGGTGACGCCCGACAGCTATACCCAGCGCGTGGGCGGCTACGTGAGCGAGCAGTTTACACCGGTCACACATATGGCGCGCATGTATTCCATGGACGATGCTATGGATCTGGACGAACTTGACGCGTGGCTCCAGCGCGCCGAGGATGCGCTCGGTGCCGGCAGCGTCACCTATACCTGCGAGCTTAAGATCGACGGTCTGGGCGTGGCGCTTACCTATCAAAACGGCACCTTTATGCGCGCCGCCACGCGCGGCGACGGTACCACGGGCGAGGATGTGTCGCTCAACGTGCGCACCATCAAGGATGTGCCCATGCATCTGTCCGAGGCAGCGCTCACCCACATGGGCGCCGACCGCGAGCGTACCATTGAGGTACGCGGCGAGGTGTACATGCCCAAGGGCAGCTTTGTTCGTCTGAATGAAGAGGCCGATGCCGAGGGCCGCGACCCCTTTGCCAACCCGCGCAACGCCGCCGCCGGCAGCCTGCGCCAAAAGGACCCCAAGGTCACGGCGCGCCGCGACCTGGCTACCTTTATCTACGCCATTGCCGATACCGATCCGCTGCACGTCCACAGCCAGCGCGAGTTCCTGGACTGGCTGCGTAGCGCCGGCTTTAGCGTCAACCCCAACGTTGCCCGTTGCGCCACACCCGCTGAGGTTCACGAGTTCTGCGCCCAGGCGCTCGAGCATCGCGGCGACTTGGACTACGACATCGACGGCGTGGTCGTAAAGGTGGACAGCTTTCAGCAGCAGCTCGACTTGGGCTTTACCGCCCGCGCACCGCGCTGGGCCATTGCCTTTAAGTTCCCGCCCGAGGAAAAGCAGACCGTCCTGCGCGAGATTCGCATCCAGGTGGGCCGCACCGGTGTGCTCACGCCGGTCGCCGAGTTCGACCCGGTGACGGTTGCCGGCTCCACCATCGCGCGCGCCACGCTGCACAACATCGACGAGATCCGCCGCAAAAACGTGCGCGAGGGCGACACTATCATCGTGCACAAGGCGGGCGACGTAATCCCCGAGGTCGTGGGCCCGGTGCTCGACAAGCGCCCGGCCGACAGCGTTGACTGGCAGATGCCCGAGGTCTGCCCCGTGTGCGGCAGCCCCGTGGTCCACGAGGATGGCGAGGTCGCCTACCGCTGCGTGTCCATTGACTGCCCGGCGCAGCTCAAGGAGCGCTTGCTCCACTGGGTGAGCCGCGGCTGCATGGACGTTGATGGCCTGGGCGACGAGATCGTCGACAAGATGATCGCTGCCGGCCTGATCCACGATGTCGCAGACTTCTACCAGCTCACGGTCGATGACATCGCAGGCCTGGATACGGGGCGCGTGTACGCGAGCACCAATAGCAATAAGGGCGTTAAGAAGGGCGATCCTATTCCGGTAGGCCTCAAGACGGCCGAGAAAATCATCGCCGAGCTCAACAAGTCCAAGAGCCAGCCACTCGGGCGTGTGCTGTTTGCCCTGGGCATCCGTCATGTGGGCAAGAGCGTGGGCGAGGTCATCGCCGAGCGATTCCTGTCGATTGACAAGCTCATCTTGGCGAGCGAAGAGGATATTGCCGAGTGCGAGGGCATCGGTCCCAAGATTGCGGCGAGCGTCAAACAGTTCCTGGCCGTGCCCGAAAACCTCGCCGTGCTGGAGCGCTTGCGCCAGGCTGGTCTGTCGCTTGAGGTCGACTTGGGCGCCGCGCACGCGCAAGCCGCAGCCGACGCTGGGGTGGCGGGCGAGCTTGCCGACGCACAGCCGCTTGCGGGTCTGACCTTTGTGCTCACCGGCACGCTCGTCAATCGCACGCGCGACGAGGCGGGTGCGGCGCTCAAGGTGCTCGGCGCCAAGGTTTCGGGCAGTGTTTCTAAGAAGACGAGCTACCTGGTCGCCGGTCCCAAAGCGGGCTCCAAGCTCACCAAAGCCGAGCAGCTGGGCGTACCCGTGCTGGACGAGGACGCACTCGAGCAGATCTTGGCTACCGGCGAGGTGCCTGAGGCGTAAGGCATCGATAGCCAAATTGAAGAACCGCCCGGAAGCACGATGCCTTCCGGGCGGTTCTTACTTTGCTGGGGCAACCGGCACCGTGATCTGCGTTACGTAGGTTGCCGGGTCGTCGCTGATGATGTCGTCGATCAAGGCGATCTCGCGCGAGGGGCCGGCGGGCGTCAGGTTGTGTTCGCGCATATAGCTGAGCAGCCGCTCGTAGCGCGGGGCTGCTTGTCCGTGCGTGCCGCGGAAGCTTATGGTTAGGCAGCGCGCGGCGGGCCGCACCTCGACGTCGCCCAAGTAATCATCGGTGTCATCGAGCAGCAGGAAGACCTCGTCGTAGCCATCAAAGTCGCCGGCGGCGAGGCGTTCGGGCGCGATGCCCACACCCAGATTGCCCAGATAGGCAAAGGTTTCGTGCTGCCCCTGCTGAAGCTGGCGGATATGCCATCCCAGCGAATAGGCGTCGGTGGGATTGACGCGCTCGTGCAGCGTGGCGCAGCGAAGTTCGGGTTCCTCGATTTCGCTAATGGTGTCGAGATCAGCATTCAAAGCGCCATGAAGCAAGGCAAGCCGCTGGTCAATCTTGCGCGACATGCGCTCCAACTCACGCCGCCTGTGCTCAATTAACTCCTGTTGCTTGGTCAGTTGCCGTTGCATCAAATCCATATCGCGCGTAGTGACAAACTCGCGAATCTGGGCCAGCGGCAGGTCAAGAACGCGCAGGTTGCCGATGGTGTTGAGGGTGGAGAGCTGCCGCGATCCGTAGTAGCGGTACCCACTCGTCGGATCGACATATGCCGGTTCCAATAGCCCCATCTGTTCGTAATGGCGCAGTGTGCCCACGCTCAAATTGAGCAAGCGCGCCACCTCGCCAATGCGGAGCAGGCCCTCGGTGTGTTCGCTTGGCATGTCGGTCACAGGACCGCTCCTTTCGGTAAAACAGGGGAGAGGCGCTAGGCCTGCGTTGCCCCGCTACGCCATCAGCTTGTCAAAAGTTCCGCGGCGGTTGAGCACGGTAAATGCAATCACGCAGATGGCCGCCGACAGAATCGACCCGCACGGCGAGGCGATACCCATGGGGAACAGCGTGTCGGAATAGGCGTTCGACAGCAGCCATGCGCCGGGTACGCGAATGAGCGCCACGGCCAGCACGTTGTGCGCAAAGCCGATGTAGCTCTTGCCGTATGCAGCGAAAAAGCCGCTAAAGCAAATGTGGATGCCGGCAAAAATCGCGTCGAAAATATAGCTGCGCATATAGCCGGTGCCGGCGGCGACCACCGCGGGGTCCTTGGCAAAAAAGCCGATAAACGCCGGCGCCACCAGCCACATCAGCACCGTGATCAGGCAGCCGTACACCACCGAGACGGTCATGGCATCCTTGAGCACCTGGCGCGCGCGGTCGCCCTTGCCTGCGCCGGCGTTTTGCGCCGTGAGCGCGCTGACGGTAGCGCCCATGGAACTCGGCACGATAAACAAAAAGCTGATCATCTTTTCGACCAAGCCTACGGCGGCGGCATCAACCAGGCCGCGGTGGTTGGCGATGACGGTGATGAACATAAACGCCACCTGGATGCAGCCGTCCTGCACGGCTACGGGCACGCCGATCTTAAGGATGCTGCCGAGCACCTCGGGCTGGGGGCGTAGGTCGCTGCGCTTGAGGTGAATGTGCGTACGGCGGCTCTTGAGCCACACGAGCGCGAGAGCCACGCTCGCCGTCTGCGCGATGACTGTGCCGAGTGCCGCGCCTACGGGGCCGAGCCCCATGTGGCCGATAAACAGAAAGTCGAGCGCGATGTTGATGATGCATGCCACGCCAATCACGTACATGGGCGAGCGCGAATCGCCTAGGCCGCGAAAGATGGCCGAGAGGATGTTGTACGCGGCGATAAAGGGAATGCCCATAAAGCAGATACGCAGGTAGGCGGCGGTGCCCTCGACCGCCTCGGCCGGCGTGCCAATGAGTGCCACAATCTGCGGACACAGTGCGAGCAGGACAGCGGCCAGCACCACCGAGACACCCATAAAGAGCGTGATGGTGTTGCCGATGGCGGTCTCGGCGCGGTCAAACCGACGCGAACCCACGGCGTGGCCGACGATAACCGTCGTTCCCATGGCCAGGCCCACGAGCGTCACGGTAATGATATAGAGCGTCTGCGCGCCGTTGCCCACGGCGGTGATGCCGGCGGCGCCGCTAAACTGCCCCATCATGTACAGGTCGGCCATGCCGTAGAGCATCTGCAAAAAGTACGAGAGCATATAAGGCAGGGCAAAGACCGCGATGGTCTTAAGGACATTGCCGCGTGTGAGGTCGTGTTCCATGGGCGGGGCTTTCTGGCTTGGTCTGTTTACGTACCAGTGTAGTGAAAACCCTACAACGATTATAGAGTCAAGGTTTATGTTGGCAGTGGGGCGAAAAAGTCACGCTCGCGTTCATTTCTAATTGAATACAGGGGCGCGTCCTGCGAGCTTGGTGCCTGCACTAGCCTTGCAGAAATCGATTTCGGAACACTTGACACCGCCGCACGGCGCGCCATAATACGTGGGTTTGCGAACAACGTTTGATGGGGGATGAACCTGCGTGCGCAATCTCAAGATTCTGTTTTCCTATCTGGGGGCATACCGCCGCGATGCCATGCTCGGCGTGCTCTTTGTGACGGCCGAGACGGCGCTCGAGCTGTTTATCCCGGTCATCATGGCAAATATCATCGATGTAGGCGTGCCCGCGGGCGACATCGACTACATGCTGTTGCAGGGCACGTATATGTTGGTATGTGCCGCATTTTCGCTGGTACTTGGCTTGGGCTATGCGCGCACGTCTGCTCGCGTCGCCTCGGGGCTGGGCGCTAACCTGCGCGAGGCCGAGTATCGCAAGATCCAGACGCTCGCCTTTGGCAATCTGGACAACTACGACGCCAGCTCGCTCGTCACTCGCATGACCACCGACATCACCGTGATTCAAAACGCCATCGGCAACGGCTTTCGCCCCATGGTGCGCGGCCCCGTGACGCTCATCGTCGGCTTGGTCTATGCGCTGGTGCTGTCGCGCCCGCTCGCTACGGTATTCGCGATTATTCTGCCAGTGCTGGCGATTGTACTGGGCGTTATCACCTATCGCGTCAGCCCGCTCTACCGCCAGCTGCAGACCTCGATGGACCATCTCAACGGTGTGGTGCAGGAGGACCTCACCGCCGTGCGCGCCGTCAAGGCGTACGTGCGTGCCGAGCACGAGGAGGCCAAGTTCGATGCCGTCAATACCGAGCTTGCGCATACGGCGACGAAGACCTTTGGCAACGCCGTGCTCAACCTGCCGGTGTTTCAGCTGTCGATGTACGTGGCGGCGCTTTCCATTCTGTGGATCGGCGGGCGCATGATTCTTGCCGGCGAGCTCGGCGTGGGCTCGCTCACGGGCTTTATGAGCTACGTGCTGCTCATCATGAACTCGCTCATGATGATTTCCAACGTGTTTTTGCTGCTCACGCGCGCACTTGCCAGCGTGGAGCGCATCTCGCGGGTGCTCGACGAGCGTTCGCTTATCCAGGCGCCCGACGTTGCCACTGCCGTGCACGGGGTGGCCGACGGAAGCATCGAGTTTCGCGACGTGTCGTTTAAGTACCGCGCGGATGCTGCCGAGGACGTGCTCGAGCATATCGACCTTTGCATCGAGGGCGGCTCGACGGTGGGCGTGCTCGGCGGCACGGGCTCGGGCAAGAGTTCGCTTGTGCAGCTGATCGCGCGCCTGTACGACGCCACCGAAGGCGCCGTGCTCGTGGGCGGGCGCGATGTGCGCGACTACGACCTCGCGACCCTACGCGACGCCGTGGGTATCGTGCTGCAAAAGAACGTGCTGTTTACGGGTATCGTGCGCGAGAACCTGCAGTGGGGAGCGCCCGATGCCACCGACGAGGAGCTCCTGCGTGCCTGCCGGGCGGCATGCGTGGACGAGTTCCTGGATCGCATCGGCGGCCTTGACGGCTATCTGGGCCCGGGCGGTGCCGGTGTCTCGGGCGGGCAGAAGCAGCGCCTGTGCATCGCGCGTACATTGCTCAAGCATCCGCGTGTGCTCATCTTTGACGATTCGACCAGCGCGGTCGATATGGCGACCGACGCCAAGATCCGCGAGCATATCGCTCAGATTCCCAACACGACGGTGATTGTCATTGCGCAGCGCATTGCGAGCGTCATGGATGCCGCCCGCATTATTGTGTTGGACGACGGCCGTGTCCACGGCGTGGGCACGCATGAGGAGCTGCTGGCGGGCGACAACATCTACCAGGAGATTTACGCCTCGCAGATGGAATTTGCAGGGAACGCGGACACCGGCGACGGCTGCGACGATGGCTGCGCGAATGATCCGTTTTCCTGCGTTCCCAGCGGATCGCCCTTGGAAGGGGGTGAGCGCCATGCCTAAGACATCCGCTCAGGCCCGTCCCGCCAATCTGGCGCAGACGCTCCGCCGCTTGCTCTCCTACATGGGACACGCCAAGTTCTCGCTGCTCGCAGTGGGTGTGCTTGCCTCTGTTGCGGCCATCGCGAGCCTTGCCGGTACCTACATGGTGCGCCCCATCGTCAACGGTTTGGCAACGGGCGGCGAGGAACTGCTCGCTAAGCAGGTTATCTTTACCGCTGCCATCTACGCCGCGGGCGTGCTCTCGGCTCTGGGCTACTCGCAGATTATGGTGCGCGCGGCCCAGCGCGTGGTCTCCGATATCCGCCGCGACCTGTTTGCGCACATCCAGATGCTGCCGCTGAGCTACTTCGACAGCACGCGCTCGGGCGACATCATGAGCTTTTTCACCAACGATGTCGACACTGTCTCCGAGGCGCTCAACAACAGCTTTGCCAACGTGATTCAGGCGAGCATCCAGGTGGTCGGCACCACGGCCATGCTCATCATCCTCAACTGGCAGCTCACGATTATCACGCTCGTGTGCGACGCGGCCATTGTGCTGTACGCGCGCTACTCGGGCGCGCGCTCTAAGCGCTTCTTTGCCGCCCAGCAGGCATCGCTTGGCGACCTGGACGGATATATCGAAGAGATGGTCTCGGGCCAAAAGGTCATCAAGGTCTTTAATCACGAACAGGCCAATGTGGCTGGTTTTGACGCACGCAACCAAGAGCTGCGCCGCACCGGTGGTGCCGCGCAGGCCTACGCCAACTCCATGGTGCCCATGACCGTGGTGATCGGCTATGCCAACTACGCCATCGTCGCCGTGGCGGGCGGCATGCTCTGCATCAAGGGGCTCGCCGACGTAGGCGCGCTTGCAAGCTACCTGGTCTTTGTACGCCAGGCGGCCATGCCCATCAACCAGTTTACGCAGCTGGGCAACTTTTTGCTCAACGCGCTGGCCGGTGCCGAGCGCCTGTTTGCCGCCATGGACCTTAAGCCCGAGGTGGACGAGGGCTGCGTGGAGCTGGTGCAGACGGGCGACGCCGCGTGGGCATGGAAGATTCCCGAGGGCCAGGGCGTGGGCGCGTACGGGCACCTGCATGATGTGGCTGCCGTTGATGAGTCGGGCCGTGCGGTGGCTGCCGACGGCACCGAGCTCACGTGCGGCTTGGTCCCACTTGCCGGCGACGTGCGCTTCCATGCCGTGGACTTTTCCTACGTGCCAGGCACCCGTGTGCTCACGGATCTCAACCTGTTTGCCAAGCCGGGCCAAAAGATCGCCTTTGTGGGCTCCACAGGCGCAGGTAAGACGACCATCACCAACCTCATCAACCGCTTCTACGAGGTCGATGACGGCGAGATCACGTACGACGGCATCGACGTCAAGCACATTGCCAAGGCCAGCCTGCGCGGGTCGCTCGGCATTGTGCTGCAGGACACGCACCTGTTTAGCGGTACCATTGCGCAGAACATCCGCTTTGGCAAGCTCGATGCGACCGACGAGGAGGTGCGCGCCGCTGCCGAGGCCGCCTGCGCGGATTCGTTTATCCGCCGCCTGCCTAGAGGGTACGACACGCCGGTCACGGCCGACGGCGCCAACCTGTCGCAGGGCCAGCGCCAGCTGCTCGCCATCGCGCGCGTGGCCGTGGCCGATCCGCCGGTGCTCATCTTGGACGAGGCCACGAGTTCCATCGACACGCGCACCGAAAAGCTCATCGAGCGCGGCATGGACCGCATCATGCGCGGACGCACCACGTTTATGATCGCGCACCGCCTGTCCACCGTCCGCGACGCCGACGCCATCATGGTCCTCGAACACGGCCGCATTATCGAGCGCGGCACGCACGAAGAGCTGCTCGCCCAGCACGGCGAGTACTGGCAGCTGGCGCATAGCTTAAAAGAGTTGGATTAACCCGTTCGAACACGATGCTTTGGCCCTCCGTGCCTCTCACCTCGCCTCAAACCATCACAACATTCGACGTTTTTTGCCAAAATCGGGAAAAGCATCGAATGTTGTGATGGTTTTTCTACCACTCGACCGGGCGGAATCGCTTTCTTGCGCGCGAAGGTGTGCGGACCCGTGGGCAGGGGAATAAGGTTGGTTATCCGACTCCATTGGAGGGCTCATGGACCTGCCGATCGTCCTGTCCCATAAGACTGCCTGGCTGTACCACAACGTGGCGCGCCCGTCCGAGCCGCTCTCGCGAGCAAGCAGCCTATACGATGAGGACTCGCTTGCTAACGAGGCGGAGCCGACTGCGGGCCTGCCCAAATTGGGACTCGATGCCAAAGGGCTGAGGGCTTCAACGGCTGTCGGGATCGTTACCGACTATCTGGTTTCGCTCGGTATTCCACGAGGAGAGCTCGATCATATCGACACGCTCGTCAACTTTGATTTTGAGCGCTCGACGCCGGCTGGATTTAGGTGCCACGTGTTTGGAGCGCCGGTACCCCCAGGCCATCTTATCGAGGTGGCAGAGGGCCTTCTGGTGGTTGATGAGGCCATGTGCTTTGTCCAAGCGGGTTCGTGGATGAGCGAGCCCGAGCAGCTGGAATATGGCTACGAAATCTGTGCCCGATACCATTTGAATCATCTGTCGACAGGCGATTATATCGAGATGGGGCAGAGGTATACCGTTGCCGACTTGATTGCCTATTGCAATGAGAACCGATCTCGCCAGGGGGCTATACGCGCGGTCGCCGTGCTCAAGCGCGTGCACGATGGCGCACGGTCGCCCATGGAGACGGCCACCGCAATCATGGTCGTAGCAAAACGTTCCCAGGGAGGGCTGGGATACGCCAAGATCGAGCTCAACCATCGGGTCGATGTTCCCAACGAGTTCAAGTATCTCGCTAAGGCCGGGTATTTCGAGATCGACGTATTTGCGCCTGCAAACGGTACGGGGATTGAATACAACGGCTCGGACCATTTTGATAAACAGCGCAGCGCGTCGGATGCGGAGCGTATGACCGTGCTGAGCGCGCTGGGCTTTAGGATGATCGTCCTCACCGGGACTCAGTTTGCCCATCAACTGCAATTGCATCGGGCGATGAATGCCATCGCGCTCGCTATGGGCCTTAAGTGCGACCGAAGCGAAGCGTTCCAGAAACGTCAGAACGACCTACGAGAATTCGTGATTCGGCACTGGGACGGCGGCCTTTAGGGACGTTCCGGTCCTTCTACGGGGTGCCGTGGGCAGGCAAAGCATCACAACATTCGACGTTTTTTGCCAAAAATGGGAAAAGCATCGAATGTTGTGATGGTTTGCGTGCTGAGGATGGGCTTGGAAAGTCCGTTTTGCTCGAAGCGACCTGTCCTGTCGTACGGGTGTCGGCATGATTCTCTCGTGGGGTATTATGTTTTCCGAAGAATAAAACGCCGCGTGAGGGGAGGGTTGCGTGGACGGGCACGTGCAACATGACGGTTTTGGCCGCGATATCAACTACCTGCGCATTGCCGTTACCGACAAGTGCAATTTCCGCTGCATCTATTGCATGCCAGCCGACGGCGTGGCACCCCGCGCGCACGACGAGCTGCTCAGCGCCGAGGAAATCGCCCGCTTTGTGCGCTTGGTAGCGGGGGAAGGCATTCGCCGCGTGCGTCTGACGGGTGGCGAGCCGCTGGTCAGCCGCCGTATCATCCCGCTCATTCGTGACATCCGCGCGATTCCGCAGATCGAGGACATCTCGCTCACCACCAATGGCGCCCTGCTACCCAAGCTGGCGCCGCAGCTCAAAGATGCCGGGCTTAACCGCGTCAACATCTCGCTCGACACGCTCGACCCCTCGCTGTTTGGAAAGATCACGCGCTTGGGTCGGCTCGAGCAGACCATGGCCGGCATCGATGCGGCGCTGGCTTGGGGCTTTGAGCCCGTTAAGGTGAACTGCGTTGTTGTGCGCCGGCTTAACCAGGATGTAGCTGCCCTCGCGCGCCTGACGGTCGATCGCCCTATCCACCTGCGGTTTATCGAATACATGCCCATCGGCGACGAGCACACGAGCTCGCATTGCGCCGTGGACCCGCATGCGCCCGCGCTCAATCCCGAGCTGTGGGACGCAAGCGACACCGTGCCGAGTGACGAGCTGCGAGCGCGCATCAATGCCGGGGCCGCTGCGGTTGGCCTGGGTGAGCTTGAGCCGCTCGAGACCAACGACGCCCCCGCCGGCGCGGGTCCCGCGCGCTATTGGCACTTTCCGGGCGCGGCGGGAACGGTCGGCTTTATTAGCGCCATGTCCAACCATTTTTGTGCGAATTGCAACCGCCTGCGCCTGACGGCCGATGGCAACGTGCGTCCGTGCCTGTTCAGCGATGCCGAGTATTCGGTGCGCGACGCCCTGCGCCGCGGTGATGATATGCAGGTACTTTCTATTTGGCGCGATGCCGTGGCCCACAAACCGCAGGAACACGCGATAATTGAGGGTACGCAACGATTTATGTCCCAAATCGGAGGATGATCATATGGCCAAGAGCAGGTACGCCGATGCCACCAAGGCCGCTCGCAGGGCCGCGATGTCTGCCCACAAAGCCACGGCTACTGACGGCGACGCCGTCGCAGCCGCGCAGCCGACTGCCAACACTGCTGTCGAGCCCGCCCGCGACGCCCGTCGCGACGAGCTGACGCATGTGGACGCCAAGGGCGAGGTACGCATGGTCGACGTGTCCGACAAGGCCGAGACCCATCGCATCGCCATCGCCGAGGGCACCATCCTTATGCACCCCGAGACGCAGGCCATGGTGCTGCAGGACCGCGCCAAGAAGGGCGACGTGCTTGCCTGCGCACGCGTGGCGGGCATCATGGCCATCAAACGCACGAGCGATATCATTCCCATGTGCCATCCGTTGCTCATTACCAAGAGCAAGTGCGACATTGCGCCCATCGCTCCGGCGGGTACGCCTGCCGATGACGTGCCCGAGGGCTGGGCGCCGGCGCGCGCGGACGGGCAGGCTGGCTTTCACGTGCTGGTTACGGCCGGCGTGACGGGCAAGACGGGTATCGAGATGGAGGCGTTGACCGGCGCGAGCGCCGCGTGCCTGACCATCTATGACATGTGCAAGGCGGTCGATCGTGGCATGGAGATCGTCGACGTGCGCCTGCTGCACAAGGAGGGCGGCCGCTCGGGCGTGTGGGATCGTGCAGAGCGTCAGGCCGCTGCTGTTGAGGCCGTGGGAGCCGCGGGTGACGCACCCGCGAACGCATCCGTCGCCGTCGCGCCCGCAGCTCCGGTACCGGCCGTCCCTGCGATTGCGTTTATCGGCTACCAAAACTCGGGCAAGACCACGCTCGTCGAGAAGGTTATCGCCGAGCTCACACGCCGCGGCCTGCGCGTGGGTTCGCTCAAGCATCATGGGCACCACGGCTTTGATATCGATGTGCCCGCTAAGGATACGTGGCGCCATCACCAAGCCGGGTCCAAGCACGTGGGACTCATCTGCGCCACGCGCTGGGCGGAGTACGCCGACACGCGCGAGGAGGACGAGATGCCCGCGCGCGAGCTGCTGTCGCGTTACAACGATGTCGACGTGGTGATCATCGAGGGCTACAAGACCGAGGGCTTCGACAACATCGTGGTCGCGCGCTCCGGTGTCGACCGTCTGCGCGGCAAGAGCTCGCTCGACCTGGTCGACGGTCACACGCTGGCCCTTGCCTGCAACGAGGCCCTGGCGCGTCAGGCATTCGATGCCGGCTTTGCGACCCGAGCCATCAACATCAACGACGCCCGAGCCATCTGCGATTTGATTCAAGACTATCTCGCCTAAAACATGCCAAAAAGGGACAGGTTTATTTTGGCAGGTTTTATCTGGGCAAACGCCGCAACCACCACAAAGGGGCCAGTCACCTTTGTGATGGTTTTTGCTTTGGTGGATGGTTGGGACATGCCTTACAATCTACCAAGTAGTTCATACTGAGCGAAAAACGGAGAGAAGGGTCCTGATGCGTCCTTAATGTTTCATGCGGATTGATTGATTCGATAGACGGTGGCGAATGCCCGCCGTCCGCATTCGTATGAAACAAGGAGTCTCCATGCTCGTCTCTCTTTTCTCAAAACCTCAATCATCGCTGTCCGCGCAGGCTAAACGCCTGGTGGCGATGCGCTTTCTCATCTACACCGGTTTTCAGACCAGCTACTTTATCGGCGTCATCGGATCGCTCACCTATGCGGACGACGCTTCGGTCGTTGTGACATCGCTGGCAGTCCTCTTTATGAACGCCTTCGTGATCCTGGGGTCCTTTGCGGGTGGCGCGGCGCTCGACGCCTGGGGCCCGCGCCGTCATTTCTTGCTGAGCATCGTGGGCACGCTGGCAACCGGCGCGGCGATTCTCTTTTTTGGCAGCGCGACCGGCATCGTCCTGCTCGGCGCGGTGTTCCTAGGCTTTACGATGGGATTTGCCCAGCCCATCGCCACGTCCTATCCGGCCTACCTCACCAACGACCCCGTCGAGCTCAAAGACATCAACTCCGCCATCGCCATGTTCTCCAACGTGAGTATCATCGTTGGCCCCACGCTGGGCGGCTTTGTCGCGGCGGTTGCGTCGTCGCGCGCGGTGTTCGTGCTCATGATGCTCTTTACAGTGCTGGCGCTCGTCGCCGGTTGGGGCTTTAGGCCGAAGACCAGCCATGTCGCCGGGGATGCGGATGCCGATTCGGCAGAGGAAGGGGAGCGTGCGGGACAAAGCCCCGACCCCAACACATCTTCCCGCGTTACCTTCGCGACCAGCATCAAAACAGTCTTTACCAACAGTGTCCTCGCCCTACTGTTCTGCATCATCTTTCTTTCGAACTTTGGCTATGGCGCCTTTGACCCGCTGGAGTCGTTCTTCTACCGCGATGTCCTGCACGTCGGTGTTGAGTGGATGGGCTGGCTCTCGTCTGCCTGCGGCGTGGGCGCGGTGCTGGGCGCCGTCCTCGCGCTCCGCTTGCCGCCGCACCTGGTCAACCTTAAAACGCTGCTCGTGGCGCTTATGTCCGTGGGCCTGGGAAGTTTGCTCTACGTGGGAACGCCGTACGTGGACGTAGCCCTTGTCGGCCAGATTGCACTGGGCATAGCTTGGGGCATCGTCAACCCGCTCCACAACACGATTGTGCAAACGACGGCTCCGCTCGAGCAGCTTGGTCGCGTGAACTCGGTCATGGGCTTTGGCAATATGTTCGCTGGCGTGGCCCCGCTGGCGATTGCTCCCTGGCTGGCGGCGAAGTTTGGCGTGCAGCAGACGCTCGTTGGTGCGGGCATGGTCGTGACGGCGGTTCCCGCGGCGCTGCTGCTGTTTGGACGCCGGCATTTCGATTGTTCTGCAAGGCAGTAAAACCATCACAGCATTCAGCGAAAATCGCGATTTTGCCGAATAACGTCGAATGTTGTGATGGTTTGCGCCCCGAGCCAGGCCATCCTGCGGGTCCGGCCGCCACAAAGGGGCCAGGCACCTTTGTGGTGGTTTTTGCTTTGACGGGCCGCGCCCACACCTTGGTATACCATGTACACCACTTCCGACCTCATCCAGCACCGCCGCACAACCCAGAAAGGCCCCTATGGACACCACCTTTAGCCACATCAAAGCCGTGTTCTGCGATATCGACGGCACGCTGCTCACGAGCCAGCACACGGTGTCCCCGCGCACCGTGGCGGCGATTCGCGCCCTGCGCGAGCGCGGCGTGCTCTTTGGCCTGTGCACCGGGCGCGACGCCCACGCGACCGAGGCCATGTACGAGCTCTGGGGCATCGAAGGCCTGGTAGACGTGATGGTGGGCTGCGGTGGCGCCGAGATCATCGACCGCGCGCACGACATCAACGAGCTGAGCTATCCGCTGCCGGGCGAGGCCATCGCGCGCATCTGCAAGCACATGGCGGACCTTCCGGCAACGCCCGTCTGCCCCCGAGACGGCGTGTTCTACGTGCCCGAGAGCAACGCGTGCGTCGAGCACCTGTCGCGCGTCGACGGCGTGCCCTACCAGGTGGTCGATTTTGCCGAGTTTTTGCGCGAGCCGCAGCCCAAGGTGATGTTTACCATGGCGCCCGAGGTAATGCCGCGGGTGATTGAGCGAGCATCGACGTTTGCCGACGACACCGTCAAGGCGGCGGCTCTGCAAACCACGCAGCGGCTCTACGAGTTCATGGATCCGCGCGTGTCCAAGACGCGCGGCCTTGTGCGCGTGGCGGAGCTCAACGACATGGAGCTCCAGGACATCTGCGTGTTTGGCGATGCGGACAACGACACCTGCATGGTGGCTGACGCCGGCGTGGGCGTGGCCATGGCAAACGGCAGCGATGCCACCCGTGCCGCCGCCGATTTTGTAACGGCCAGCAACGACAAAGACGGCATCGCGATCTTTATCGAGGAACATCTGCTATAGCGCCGGGGGGGGGGACCACCGCAAAGGGGGCAGGCTCCTTTGCGGTGGCCTCTGGCGATTTGGGTGAATTGATACCTAAAATCTGCGCGAAAATTCAAATAACGTTGTCTGAACATCATGCTTCTGACCACCGATGAATTAAAGATATTCCCATCAACTTGGTAGTCTATTCCTCCCGGTTAATGATCTACCGTTCACGGTCGATTTTCGACCGTTCACAGGACGCATGCTCTTGAGCAAAATGTTGTGCAAATAAATCTAATGCTATTAAAAAATGATAGGCAACTAAATTACCAGTAGAAATAGATATTTCATAGCGAATAAACGAAGGTAAATCCGAGCAAATGTCAAGAGAATTGAGAATTCGCTACAAAACTATCGGTATTTTCGCTTAGATGTTCAAACAATCGTTACAATATGAACTATAAGCGTGCGCAATTACAGATTGCGCAGATACGTTTGATAGTGAAAGAGCAAGATCGCGGTCTCTTGGGGAGGAGACATCGATGAAAGCGAATTCGGACAAATCTAAGCAGAGTAAAAAAGCGACGCGCCGTGTACTGGCAGGCGTTTTGTGCGGAGCCTCCGTGTTGAGCCTGGTACTGTCGCTCGTCATGCCCCCAATCTCGCAGGCCATTGCCAACGATGACCAGACGGTTTATACCGAGGAAACTGTGATGGGGGGGGGTTCCTCAAGTGAGTCTACTGATGTAGAAAACACTACTAACGGGGATGCCGAAAACCAGAATAGTGATGATGCCGAGGATGACGCGAGCGAGGATACCGTCGACGCAGACTCGGCTGCTGATGGTGCGGAAGCCAAGGGTGTGGATGACGGTGCTAACGGCGAGGGCGCAATCTCACTTGCTGCAGAGAATGAACCGACTCATGAAATTAGCAGCGGGACAGATCTGAAGTCAAAGCTCCTTAACAAGGATCAACGCGATGGAAACGGTGCTGCTACTTTTAAGCTAACTGCCGATATTGAGTGCGACGATGAGATTCGGCTTGAAGGGGCAAACACCAAGATCACCTTGGACTTAAATGGCTTCAAGATTAAGCACGATAGTAGTGCCAGTCCGTTGTTCGATGTTGCAGATTATGCGACGCTTACGGTCATGGATTCCGGGAAAGTACCGGAGAAAGTTGCCGACGGCCAGCAGCTGCAAGATAAGGACGAGCACCTGACACCTGAAAATTATGGCAAGACGGCAATAATGTCTTATGACGGTAATGAAGTTCCGGAAGATCTTACCTATTACGTAACCGAATCGGCTGCAAGTGGTGTAGGTACCACTGAGAAGATCAAAGAGTACAAGGCGACTATTAAGGGTGCAATTGTTGGAGCCACCAAGAACTCCAAGATGAGGCTCATTAACGTTTACCAACATGGCACGTTTAACCTCGAAAGTGGCGCTATTACGCAGAAAAAGGACTGCAACGTCGGCAACCTCATCTATGCCGAGAACGGCTCTGCCGTCAATATGAGCGGCGGATACGTTTGCGGCGCTTCCGGCTCGGGTGACGGCGCGGGCATTATGGTATCCAACGAGAAAGGCGACGTCTCGACCCTTAAACTGACTGGCGGCGTCATTGCCGGCAACAGCGCTAATAGGGGCGGTGGTGTGTATGCCCGTTATTCCGAGGTTGCCATAACTAATGGCATAATCTCCGGTAATAGCACACTCGGCGCGGGACTCGGTGGCGGCATTATGGCCGAGGGCGGCATCGTGACCGTTTCTGATGGCTATATCACGAATAATAGAATGGCTAAGTTCTGCGGCCACGATGGCTGGGGTGACCATGGCGGTGCTGGGCTTGCTGCCAATAACGGCGCCCATGTCACCATTTCCGGCGGCCAGATTACTGGCAACTATTCCGAGGAAGCCGGTGGCGGCGTTTACGTTACCGATGTGGATCGAAATGAGGAGTCTTCTCGTTCTGGAATGGCGTGGCTGAATATCACGGGAGGAATTATTGCCTCTAATGTGAGCAACCGATCCGAGGGTGCCGGCATTCGTGTGGGCCAGATGGTTGACGCGATGATTAACGGAACTACGAGCAGCAAGGTCTACATTACGAATAACCATTGCATGTCTCGCTTTGACTGGGGCGGCGGCGGCATCTTTGTCCAGGGAAACTCGAATGCGGGTAAGGAATATACTGCTGGTAGATTATTTGTATACAACTCGTACATTAGCAGCAATACCGCCGGTGGCTATGGTGGTGGCGTTGCAGTCTGCCCGACGGGCAAGACGCTGGTGACGAACACTGACGGCACTGCAATCTTTGGCAATATATCTGCTGGCGTTGAGCACAATGCTGCTGGCGATGAGCACAATGCCAACGGTTACGATCCGGCAACTAACAGTGGTAATGAAGGCAAGCCCCATCTTTCAAGTGGCGGTAGCGAAAAGAATCAAGATCAAGATGCATACAACTCGGAGAAGTTCCGCAAGAACGGCCATGCCGATTTCTTCCTTGCGGCAAAGGATGGCCATAAGGAACCGCTTGCGGCAATAATCGGCAAGATGCTCGGCGGCGGAGACGCCAAGTATTCGGGAAGCAAAGAGCTCAAAGAAGCTATAAAAATTCCTGCCGATGGCGGCGTGCAGATTTATCGGAGTATCGGATTGACTTCGGATGTTCATGTTGGCGACGCTGAAGCAAATAATGCACAGGCGGCTGCTACAACCTTCATCACGGGCAACTATTCCTGGGACCATGGCGGCGGCATCATGTCGAACGGCGACCTGTACCTAGGCGTGCCTGCGGATACGTACGTCTACCCAAGCCTTAAGCTAAAGGCGTCAAAGGCGCTGAAAAATAAGCAAACCGAAAAAGAAGAAATGCTCACAAAAGATCAGTTTTCTTTCGCGGTTTATCGCAAGGATTCGGATACTGCGACGGCGCCTTCTTGGAAAAATGACTCTTTCAGCGATGGTGACTGCACCTTAGTCGGGTCTGCCAAGAATGACGCTGAAGGTAACATCACGTTTGACCTTGGTGAACAGTTCGTAGATAAGACTGTTGTGGCTAACAAGATTACATACTACTTGGTCGAACAGACCGGTGGAGACTCTGACATTGAGTACGACCACACTGTGTACGAGATCGAGGTGCAGCTCACGGACAACGAAACTTTGCTCATGAATGTGCCGAAGAAGGATGATTCAAGTCAGAACGTTCCGCTTTACGTCCATAACTATACGATTACAAGCGTGAGTGCGATCAGGCGCTCCGGAGGTTCAACAAAAGCGCTGGGCACTATGGAAAGAGACGGCGAAGGCTATTATTCGATTATCGACTCCAACGCGGAAAAGACCTTCACCAACAAGTACACTCCGTACACCTCCAGCGGCTCCTGGACTCCTAAGGCGACTAAGGTCGTTAAGGGTGGCGAGATGAAGGAGTTTACGCTCGAGTTTGCGAATAACCCGGACTTCAACAACGCTCAGACGGTTAAGACTTGGGTCGATGGCGACAAGTCCCAGACGCTTTCGTTCTTAAATGCGTCTGGTGAGGGGATTAAGTACTCGCTCTCTGATATCACGAAGAATCCCTTCACTGCCGGTGATCCTACGGGCCGTGGCGCTTCCAAGACCTTTACGTACTACGTGTGCGAGAAGAATGAAAGTTCGATTTTCTCGCATTACAAGTTCGATCAGTCGGTCTATAAGCTTGACGTCACGATGACGGATCAGAAAGATGGCACGATCGATGCCACGAATGTGACCTACACCCAGACCAAGGACGCTGACGGCAACCCCATCGACGAAGCCGTTCAAACTCCGGTGAAATACAACGACGGATCCGATACTTCTAAGCCGACCTCCATCCCCACCTTCACCAACACCTACTCCACCACATTGCCCCTTTCTGGTATGTCGGGCGTCACTCTGACGTACTTTGCCGGCGCGGCGGTGCTTTGCGCTGCTGCGGTCTGGATGCACATTCGTCGCAAGGCGAATGCGAAGGGAGGCGAGCGTCGTGAATAAGAAAGTTTGCTCCTTCCCGATCTTGTTTGCGCTGCTTGCCCTCCTGATCGGCACCTGCTCGGTTGTGTTCCCCGCATCCGCGCAGGCCGCGCCGAGCGCGAACGGTTCCATCACGGTGAGCGGCACCGTGGCGCGCAGCTACAACGCCTACCAGATCTTTAGCGCCAACGTCGTCGACGGCGACGGCGACGCCAAGATTGCCACCGACCTCGCCTGGGCAAGCGCCGCCGTGCGCGACGCCGCGCTGCCTGTGTTGCACAGCGCCGGCATGCCCAATTCCCAGACCACCGCGCAGGAAGCTGCCGAGTGGCTCAACACCGATTCCCACCTTACGAGCGCGCTGAGCGCACAGCTCGCTCGTTCCCTCCGGAGCTCTGGCGCCGTGTCTGTGGCCCTTAACGTGGGCACGGCGGCCGAGCTGCCCTGCGGCTACTGGCTCATCGTCGCCGACGACGACGCCATCGCCCAGGGCGAGGCCGGCACCGCGCCGATCATGGCCCTGGTGGGCGGCAGCGCCGTCACCGTCAAGCCCAAGGCCGCGACGCCCAAGGTCGCCAAGCACGTGCTGGAGGACAGCACCGCCGCCTGGCAGAAGGCCGCCGATGCCACGGTCGCAGACGACCTGTACTGGCGCCTCTCTGCCACGGTCCCGGCGGGCCTCACGGCCTACGATACCTATGCGGTGCAGTTCGTCGACACCATGAGCGCGGGGATCGACCCCTCCAAGGTCGCCGCGAGCATGCACGTGTACGCGGCGGCGGGCGCAGACGGCGGCTTCGACGCCGTTGCCGCCGGCAAGGACGGACGCGCCGGCACTAAGGCCGCGAGGGGCTGGACCGACATCACGGCCCAGTGCACCACCAAGGTAGCGGCGGACGGGACCTTCACCGTGCGCACTGGCGACCTGGTCGCCGCGCTCGGCGGGGTCGACGCCTTCATCGCGGGCGCCCGCGTGGTCGCCGTGTACGATGCGCCGCTCTCCGGCGGCTGCAACCACGGCATCGCGAAGGGCAACCCCAACGAGGTCTACCTGCGCTACCCGCGCTCTCCTCTTGCCGACCAGTCCGGCGACGCCGGCTTCACCCGCACGTCGAGCGACGACGCGTGCGCCTACATCTGGGATCTCGCGCTTACCAAGCGCGGCAGCGACGGCGACAAGCCGCTGCCCGGGGCGGTCCTGAGCATCACCGACGACCGCGGGCGCACGCTGGCGGCCGATGGCACGTGGGATGCGCAAGGCAAGGCCACCGTCACCACGGGTGAGGACGGCCGCGTGACCGTCTCGGGCGTGGACTCGGGCAAGCTGGAGGTCCGCGAGCTCAAGGCGCCCAAGGGCTACACCGCCTTTGAGGGCACGCGCTGCGTGACGGTCAAGGCCGAGGGCCTGGACGTCGACCAGGTGGCCGCCGCCAAGCCTAAGGTGACCGTATCGGCCGAAAGCCCTCTGCGAGTTGATGCCGCCGATGCCGGGAAGGGTTTAGTCGAGTTGTCGGTGCTTAACACCCCAAGTAACGAAGTGAGTCGAGGCTTTATGCCCTCGACGGGAGATAGAACGTTGGTGTTGGTAACGGCTTTGGCCGTCATCGGAGTAGTGGCTATTGTCGTCGCGCTCGTCATCAAGCGGGGAGGAGGTCGCCATGATAAATAATTGTCCCCCCCCCTTGCTCAGTGGCGTACTACCTCCGTAGCGATTAGAGCGCAGGGAAATGAGCCTGCTGACTTTTGGTGATGACGAGAATTAAAGCAACCTCCAAGAAAGAGATCCCAACATGAAAACAACCAAGAACATCGCACGCCTGGCAGTAACCGCCGGCCTCACCGCAGCCCTGAGCTTCGGCGGCGTGATGGCGACAGTCACGATGGCGTTTGCTGCGGAGGGTGCTGCCCCCAGCTATTCGCTCACGATTAACAAGTCCGTGGACAATGACTCCACTTCGTTCAAGGCGTATCAGTTTTTTAAGGCTGACGTTATTGACGGAAAGTCCGGTAAGGTTGCGTCCAACATTGAGTGGGCGAGTGATGACGCAGAGACTGCGGTCCTGAAGGTGCTTGTTGATAATAATGCCCCAGGGATTACCTTAGACTCGACCGCTTCTGACGTTGCCGACTACCTTTCCAAGATCACTGATACCACTGATACCACGAGTCTGCCGCAGAGCAGCATCCTTAACAAGATTGCCTTGGCTGTAGAGAAGAGTGTTACCGCTACGGGCGATTCCTTTGCCGCCGGTCGCGCTTTCACCACTACGAGCGCTGGCTACTACCTGTTCATGACCGATACCGACTCGCTCAGTGCGAATGAGAAGCAGACCGGTACCTCGCCGATCTTTGCAGTCGTGGGCGGCAACGCAGTGGTCGTTACCGAGAAGACGAGCATCCCGACCGTGACGAAGCAGGTCAAGGACGATGGTGCGGACAACGACTGGAAGTACAAGGCGGACTCCCAGATGGGTCAGACCGTTCAGTACAAGCTGACCGGCACGGTTGCAAGCAATGTCGACACGTTCAGCACCTACTATTATGAGTTCCACGATGAGCTGTCTGCCGGTTTGACTGTTGATAAGTCCACTGTCAAGGCCGTGATTGGTGAGACTCAGATCACGCCTACTTCTGTGACCGTGTCTGATCCCGATTCAAATGGCAGAACGGTCTTGAGCGTAAAGTTTGACGATCTTAAGGCTGCCGCCACGGCGGCCGGCGTCACTGTCGGCGAGCATACAAGGGTCGTTGTCACGTACAGCGCCAAGCTCGACCCGAATAAGTCCCAGCATGTCGTTGTCGGTGGCACGGGCAACTCCAACACCGTCAAGCTTATCTACTCCAACAACCCTGGCCACGATTCCCGGGGTGAGTCTGTGCCCGACACCGTGCGCGACTACACCTATGCGCTCAAGCTCGTCAAGAAGGACGCGACGGATGAGAATAAGATACTTAAGGGCGTAAAGTTCACCATCCGTGCCACTGATCCCGACGATATTGCATCCAAGGACATGTATGTCCAGGAGAATGGCTCCCTCGATACTGAGGCTTATGAGTTCACGACCACCGACTCCGGCGAGATTAACGTCAAGGGCCTCGATGCCGGCACCTACACCGTCAAGGAGACCCATACGCTCGCCGGCTATAACACCATCCCCGAGTTCACCTTCACCATCAAAGCCATTGGATTCAACCAAGCAGAGGGAGAGGGAGAAAACAAGATTACGGTCGAGACGAGCACCAGGGGTTCCAATTTGGTCGAGGTTGACACGACTAACACGGACAACGGTACTGCTGCCTTGATCGTCAAAAACAAGCAGGGTTCCGGCCTCCCGCTCACCGGTCTCAATGGCGTGACCTTCACGTGGATCGCTGGCGGCGCGGTGCTGTGCATCGGCGTGGCGCACCTCATCCGCAGCCGTAAGCAGGCTGAGGAGTCCGAGCAGGAGTAACGCTCGCTCACCCATCCCTTTGGCAGGTGGGATGCGATGGCCATGAGACTTGCGGACACTTTTCTCGTCCATCTACGTTCTTGCTTTGCCATTCTCTTTTCGGGGCAGACTCCGCACTGGAGTCTGCCCCGTTCTTTTTGGACAACGCAGCCGGGGCGCCGTTGCTCGCAGGATCGGGCGTATGGTTAGCGAACAGATGTTTGCAAATATTGCGTTTACCAGCTGTAAGTGTGAGTGCTCGCAGTAAAATACCCTTGCGACGCATCCCGTGCGCGGGCGGCCGACGACTCGATCGGAGGTTCCCAAATGCTGAAATTCCTTAACGCGCTCGCCGCCCTCGCGGCGGTTGGCACGTTCGTCATCGCGTTTCTTGACTCGTATGAGGTTCGGTTTAAGGTCCGTAGGCGCACGCGCGGTGCGGACGGTAGAAGGCATTTGCGCCGCAACAAGCGCAAATAAGAATGCCCGGGGTTAGAGGCCCGGGCATTTAACAAAACCAGAAAACTAGGCCGCCCGCGCTCCCAAACATTTACGCGGGGTGCGTCGTTTTCTATTGACATTGTATCCCGAATCGCCCCGCCGATTCGGGATATTTTGAAAACGCAAATGCAGACCCATGCTCGCGCCGCGCAATGCTGTTTAGCTGCGTTGTCTGGCGCATGAGTTCGCTAATCGGCTATTATTTGTTTAGACAACTTGAGTTGTAGAGGAGTGACCGGCGATGGTGCAGGGCGCTAAACATATGAAGAGCAATAACGCCGCGGACAACGGCGGCTCAAACCCTCAGCCCAAACCTCAACCAAAGCCCAAGCGCCGTCGCAAGCGGCTGCCGCGCTGGGCCGACCGGCTCATCACCATCGTCATCATCCTTATTGGCGTGGGCCTTATGACCTGGCCGTGGATCTTGGACCGGCTTGAGGCCTCGGGCGTGTTCAACCAGATCAGCACCGTGTCCAGCACCGTGGACGCGCTGTCTGCCGAGGAGCGCGAGCGCATCCTGCTCCAGGCGCGCTCCTTTAACGAGCAGCTGGCGGGCGAGGCCACCGAGCTTCCCGCCGACCAGATCGAGCCCTACGCCCAGCAGCTCATCTTTGACCGCGACCCCATGATGAGCTGGGTCGAGATCCCCTCCATCGACGTGAGCATGCCCATCTACCACGGCACGAGCGAAGAAGTCCTTATGGCAGGCGTCGGCCACCTGGAGGGCACGAGCCTGCCGGTGGGCGGCACCTCGACGCATTGCGTGCTCACCGCGCACTCGGGCATGCGCAACCTGAGCATGTTCGACGACATCCACTCGCTGGAGCCCGGCGACCTGGTGCTGCTGCACACCATGAACAAGACGCTCGCCTACAAGATGGTGGACTCCGAGGTCGTGCTGCCCGAGGAGATGGAGTCGCTAACCATCGAGCCCGGCGCCGACAAGGTGACGCTTGTCACCTGCACGCCCTACGGCGTGAACGACCATCGCCTGCTGGTGCATTGCGTGCGCACCAAGTACAACAAGAAGGACGTCGACAAGCAAAAGTCGCTGGCCGGTCGCCACTGGGGCAAGCGCGAGTTTGCCGTGCTCATCGTGGTCGTGGCCATTGTGCTGTTGCTGCTGGACATCGTGATCCACACGATCCGTAAGCGCCGCAAGGCCAAGGCCTCGGCATAGGACATTCTTCAGAACCACCACAAAGGGGACAGGCACCTTTGTGGTGGTCGGGGCTTCCAAACCATCGCAACATTCGATGAAAATCGCGATTTTGGCGATAAGCGTTGAATGTTGTGATGCTTTTCGTTGCGGACGCGACGGTCTTCGTTGCGGGCGAGATGCTTTTCGCTATGGACGGTGCGGTTTCGCTGTAGAACCGCCGGCCCGCCGCCTGCCAGCCCGCCGCCCTCGTTACGTTTTCGCTGCATTTGGGTAAAGCACCTGCTCCAAGCGGCGTTGCCTTGTATACTAGAGCGGTTTATCTGTTATGCGGAAGGGAGCGCCTATGGCACTCAGCGAGAAAGACGTGCGCGGCATCGCCGAGTACGCAAAGATCGCACTGACCGATGACGAGCTCACCCAGATGACGTCCTACCTGAACGACGCCGTCCAGATGCTCGAGCCCGTCTTGCAATATGACTTGCCCGACGTGGAGCCCACGTTCCATCCCATCGGAAGCCTGTCCAACGTGATGGGCGACGACCTGCGCGAGCCCGAGCGCGACCTGCCGCTCGACGTTGCGCTCGAAAACGCCGGCAGCGCGCGCGACCGCTACTTCCGCGTGCCGTCCATTTTGGGAGAGGGGGAGAGCGAGTAATGGCGCTAAGCTTCGATTCCCTTACCGCCGCCCAGATCGCCGCGGGCGTTGCCGCCGGCGACTTTACCGCTACCGAGGTGGCCCAGGCCTCCCTTGCCGCCATCGAGGCGCGCGAGGGTGGGGTCCAAGCATTCCTGCAGGTGGCGCCCGAGCTTGCGCTCGAGGCCGCCGCGCGCGTGGATGCCGACCGTGCCGCAGGCAAGCCGCTGCCCCCGCTTGCGGGCGTGCCGCTTGCCATCAAGGACAACATGAACCTTGTGGGTACGCGCACCACCTGCGCTTCCCGCATGCTCGAGAACTACCAGAGCGTCTACACCGCCACCTGCGTCCAGCGCATGCTCGATGCCGGCTGCCTGCCCATGGGCAAGGCCAACATGGACGAGTTTGCCTTTGGCAGCTCTACCGAGAGCTCGGCGTTCCACCGCACCAACAACCCCTGGGATACCGAGCGCGTGCCCGGCGGCTCTTCGGGCGGCTCCGCTGCCGCCGTCGCTGCGGGCGAGGTCGCGCTCTCGCTGGGCTCGGATACCGGTGGCTCCATTCGCCAGCCGGCGTCGCTGTGCGGCGTGGTGGGCTTTAAGCCCACGTATGGTGCCGTGAGCCGTTACGGCGTGGTTGCCTTTGGCTCGTCGCTCGACCAGGTGGGTCCCTTTGGCCGCACGGTCGAGGACGTCGCGCTGGCCATGAACGCGCTTACCGGTGCGGGCCATGATCCGTACGACTGCACCAGCCAGGATTGCGCCGTCGACTTTACCGAGCATCTCAACGACAGCATCGAGGGCAAGCGCGTGGGCATCATCCCCGCGTTTATGGAGGCCGAGGGTCTGACGCCCGAGGTCAAGGCCGCTGTTCAGCGCGCCGCCCAGGAGCTGCAGAACCAGGGCGCCGAGCTGGTCGAGGTCGACCTGCCGCACCTGGACGCCGCCATCGCCGCCTACTACGTCATCGGCCCGGCCGAGGCGTTCTCCAACCTGGCTCGTTTTGACGGCATTCGCTACGGCTACCAGGAGGAAGGCTGCGCCAACCTGTCCGACCAGAGCTCGCTCAGCCGTGCCCACGGCTTTGGTGCCGAGGCCAAGCGCCGCCAGATGCTCGGCGCCTATCTGCTCTCCTCGGGCGTGTACGACAAGTACTACTATGCCGCGCAAAAGGCCCGCACACTCATCACGCAGGACTACGACGCCGCGTATGCCAAGGTAGACACCATCCTGATGCCCGCCTCGCCGCGCACGGCCTTTAAGTTTGGCGAGATCAGCGACCCCACGCAGATGTACCTTTCCGACCTGTACACCATCTCGCTTAACATTTGCGGCAATGGTGGCATCTCGGTGCCGCTGGGCCTGGGCGAGGACAGCAAGCTGCCTGTTTCTGCCCAACTGGTTGGTCCGGCCTTTAAGGACCGTCAGCTGCTCACGTTTGCCCGCGCCCTGGAGCGCGGCTTTGCCGATGCCGCCACGGGTGCGCCCGCGCTTTCCGTCGCGCCCGATTTTGCCGGGAAGGGAGGCGAGCTGTAATGAAGGAGCTTTCCGAGGTCCTGCAGGATTGGGAGGCCGTGATCGGCCTGGAGATCCATACCGAGCTCACCGCACTCGATACCAAGATGTTCTGCAACTGCAAGCTCAGCCACGATGACGAGCCCAACGCCAACGTGTGCCCGGTGTGCCTGGGCCTGCCCGGCGCCCTGCCGGTGCCCAACAAGCGCGCCATCGAGAGTATCGTCAAGGCCGGTCTCGCCACCAACTGCGAGATCCAGCGTCACTCGATGTTCTACCGCAAGCACTACTTCTATCCCGATATGGCCAAGAACTTCCAGACCACGCAGGGCCCGGTCGCCTTTGCCATGTACGGTCACCTGGACCTGGACGTGACCGGTCGCGGTGCCGCCGAGCGCCCCGACTGCGCGTTTGGCGAGGCCGAGGCCCAGAGCCTGGCGAGCGCCTCGGCCAATGCCGAGGGCCTGTCCACGTCCATGACGTCGACCATGCGCGAGGGCAACCAGCGCGCCGGCCATCTGGCCAGCTACGATGCGTCCAACCTGCAGATGCCCGAGCGTCGCGAGGACGGTTCCTACACGGTGCCCATCCGCATTCTGCGCATCCACATGGAGGAGGACGCCGCCAAGATGGTCCACGTGGGCGGCGCCGAGGGCCGCATTACCGCCGCTGCCGAGTCGCTCGTCGACTACAACCGCTGCGGCACGCCGCTGATTGAGCTCGTTACCGAGCCCGACCTGCGCACACCCGAGGAGGCTCGCCTGTTTATGGAAAAGCTCCGTCGCATCTTTGTGACGCTGGGCATTTCGGACTGCTCCATGGAGAAGGGTTCCATGCGCTGCGACGGCAACGTGTCGCTGCGCCGCCGCGGCGAGACCAAGCTGGGCACCAAGACCGAGCTCAAGAACCTCAACTCGTTTAAGAGCCTGCACGACGGCCTTGCCTACGAGATTTGCCGTCAGGCCGAGGTGCTCGAGGAGGGCGGAATCATCTATCAGGAGACCCGCCACTGGGAGCCCAGCCGCAAGCGCACCGTGGTCATGCGCGTCAAGGAGACGGCCGACGACTATCGTCTGTTCCCCGACCCCGATCTGGCGCCGTTCGATCTGGATGACGAGTTCATCGACCGCTGCCGTGCCGAGATCCCCGAGCTGCCCGATGCTAAGCGCGCCCGCTTTGAGGCCGATTTTGGCATTAAGGCGGCCGACGCCGAGCAGATCGCCGGCGACCCGGAGTTTGCCGAGTTCTTTGAGGCCGCCGCTGCCGGTATGGCCGGCAAGGAGGCCCAGACGGTCGCAAACCTGCTGGTCAACGAGATGATCGCCTACCTTAAGGGTGCGGGCGTCTCGCTGGCCGAGTCTGGCATCGCGCCGGCTCAGGTGGCAGCGCTGGCTAAGCTGCTGGCGACCGATGCCATTAGCTCCAACCAGGCGCACGAGGTCTTTGAGGCCATGGCCCAGACCGGCGACGACCCCAACAAGATTGTCGACGAGCGCGGTATGCGTCAGGTGAGCGATGCTGGCGCGCTGCAGCCGATTGTGGACGAGGTGCTGGCAAACTGTGCCGATCAGGCGCAGCAGTATCGTGACGGCAACCAGAAGGTCATCGGCTTTTTGGTGGGCCAGTGCATGAAAGCGAGCCGCGGCAAGGGCAACCCGAAGCTCTTCAACGAGTTGCTGAGAACGTCGCTCTCGTAGCTGCGAGGCCGGGGAAGCCCCGAGTCGCCGGGGTATTTCCTCCAAATTTCAAACAGTCCTATGCAAGACGAAGGCCACATTTAGTGGCCTTCTTTGCATGCGGAACTCATTTGGAGCAAACACCCCGGCGACTCGGGGCTTCCCCGGCCAGACGACTCGGCCGTTCGGGTCAGGCGGGCTGGATTGAATTTGGTGAATGAGGGCGCCGATGGCGCCCTCATTCTTTATATATGTTGGGAGCGCCAAGTGGTGGGGGTGGTGCCGGTGTGTTGCTTGAAGGCTTGGGCGAAGGCGGCCTGCTGAGGGTAGCCTAGACGCTCTGCCACCTGCGCTATCGTGAGCGAGCTATCAGTCAAAAGGTCCTGTGCTCGCTCCATACGACGTCTGCGAATGTAGGCGCCCAGGGACTCGCCAGTTTGGGCCTTAAAGGTGGCGCATAGCTTGGAGCGGCTTGTATAGAGCCTCTCGGCCACCTCGTTGATACCCACACGTCTGCCTTTGTCGAGCGCGCGCTCAATCATTGCCGTCGCTTCTTCGGCAATGGTTATGTTGGCGCGTGTGTCTGCCGCCTGCCGCGTCTGCTTGTGGGCCGCGCGCGAACAGGCGAGCTCCGCGACCATGGTCTCCACGATGCCCTACATATAGACGTGTCCGCCTACGGTGCGGGCGCGTTCCTCGTTAATCCTGCGCAACGTGTGGCAGATGGCAGACGTCGCTTCCTCGTGCCATGGCTCGGCAAACGCCTCAAAGACCCCTGCGAACTCGGTGGGATAGCGGTGCTCCAGTTCGTCAAAATAACCGGGCAAAAAGAGCACCGAGCGCGAGTGATAGAGCCGCCCTGCAAACAGTGGGCTTAACTCCTCGCCACAGTTATCTTGGATAAAGCTGCACACGGCATTGTTTGGCCACGGTCCATGCAGGGGTTTAAGGTTCGCAGGCGTTATGCCGGCTTCGGGCATGCACATGAGCGTGGGCGCGCTGACCTCGCTCACGCACGCGTACGGTTCGGGTGTGTATTCGGCCAGGTACATATCGTGCGTCGGGGTAATGTAATGCTCCATGACGATGCAGGCAGGGGAGAGGGGCATGATCCATGCGCGTCCGTGCGCCCGATCGTTTGCCACCTCGCCGGTAAAGACGGCGCCCTTGCCGGTAAGCTCCAGGCCAAACTGCTCAAACTGCGGTGCGTAGAGCTCGGTTATGTCGGTCGCTGCCCGCCGTATTTGCAAAAGCGTCCCCTTCCTTTGCAGAAACGTCCACGCCTGGCTCGATTGTGAGCCATGGCTAACACATCAATGATAAGTTCATTACGGTTAACTCTCAAGCCGTTAGAAAGGAATCTCATGGCAAAGGGGTCAAAAAGGGAAGGCGGCGGTATCGGCGAGCTGCTTGCATATGCCGGCGACCGCAAATTCCTAACGTATTTGGGCATGGCTCTCTCGGCGCTATCGCAGCTGCTGAGCTTTGGCCCGTTCGTGTGCATTTGGCTTGTCGCGCGCGATCTGATCGCCGTGGCGCCTAACTGGAGCGAAGCCTGCGGCATCGCGACGTATGGCTGGTGGGCCGTGGGGTTTGCGCTGGCAAGCATCGTGGTCTATTTCGTGGGGCTCATGTGCACGCACCTGTCTGCGTTTCGCTGCGCGTCCAATATTCGCAAGACTACGAGCGAGCACCTGCTTAAGCTGCCGCTTGGCTACTTTGACACACACGCCACCGGTGAGCTGCGCCGTATCGTAGACGGATGCGCCGCCTCCACCGAGACCCTGCTCGCGCACATGCTACCCGATATCGCCGGCGCCACCGCCATGGTCGCAGGTCTGCTCGTGCTGCTTTTCGCCCTCGATTGGCGCTTGGGCGCGGCATGCCTTATCTCGGTCGCCGTTTCGCTTGGCGCCATGGCCACCATGATGAGCGGCAAGGGCGCCGAGTTCATGAAGGCCTACATGGGCGCGCTGGTCAAGATGAACAAGACCGGTACCGAATACGTACGCGGCATCCCCGTGGTCAAGGTGTTTCAGCAGACGGTCTATTCCTTTAAGGCGTTCCACGATGCGATCGCCGAATACGCCGACATGGCGCAAAGCTATGCGGGCACGTTCTGCCGAGGCCCGCAGGTGCTCAACCTTACCGCGCTCAATGGCCTCGTGGCATTTCTTTTGCCCGTGGCGTTGCTGTTGGCGCCGGGCGAGACGGACTTCGCGCACTTTATGGTCAACTTCACGTTTTACGCGATCTTTTCGGCCGTGGTGCCGACGGCCATGACCAAGCTCATGTTTGTGGGCGAGGCGTCTCAGATGAGTGCCGATTCGCTGGCGCGCATCCGAAGCGTTATGGATTCCAAGCAGCTCTCCGTGCCCGCCCTGCCCAAGCGCCCTGCTGGCAGCGATGTGCGCTTTGAGGACGTGAGCTTTACCTACGAGGGTGCCGAAGCGCCTGCTGTCGATCATGTGAGCTTTAGCGTTCCCGCAGGCAGCGCCCTTGCGTTGGTTGGTCCCTCGGGCGGCGGTAAGTCAACCTGCGCAAGCCTGATCCCGCGTTTTTGGGATGTTTCCTCGGGTCGCGTGCTTGTGGGCGGCGTAGACGTTCGCGACATGGATCCGCACGAGCTCATGGACCAGGTCGCCTTTGTGTTTCAGACCAACCAGCTGTTCCGCCAAACACTTGCCGATAACGTGCGCGCCTCCAAGCCTGGGGCCACTGACGACGAAGTGCGCGCGGCCCTCTCCGCGGCCCAGTGCGACGATATCGTGGCCAAGCTCCCGCAGGGCATCGACACCATGCTCGGCGCCGGCGGGGCGTACCTTTCGGGCGGCGAGGTCCAGCGCGTGTCGCTCGCCCGCGCAATTCTTAAGGACGCGCCCATCGTGGTGCTCGACGAGGCCACAGCCTTTGCCGACCCCGAGAACGAGGCACTCATCCAGCGCGCCTTTAGCAAATTGGCGGCGGGCCGCACGGTCATTATGATCGCGCACCGGCTTTCGACCGTGATGGGGGCCAACAAGATCGTGGTGCTCAACCAGGGTGGTGTGCAGGAGGCCGGCACCCATGCCGAGCTGCTGTCCCAAAACGGCCTGTACGCCAAGATGTGGGCCGAATACGAACAGGCCGCGAGCTGGAAGATCACTGCTGCGGCCGCGGATGTCGCCGCCGCGAAGGGAGGCGAGGCCTAAATGTTCGCCTCATTCCAAAAGAAGTATTTCCTATCCGATAAAGGCATCGCCGGCGTTAAGCGCGGCATTTTCTGGACCACGCTCACCAATCTCATCACTATGGCCGGCATGGGCTTTTTGTTCCTGGTCATGGCCGGCTTTGTCGAGCATCTCGCGCATGGGGCCGACCTGCCGGATGCACTGCCCATCGTGGGTGGTCTCGTTATCTTCTTTGTGCTGCTCTTTGCCTCTAACTGGCAGCAGTATTACTACACCTACTGCATCTTTTACGAGGAGTGCGGCAAGCAGCGTATGGAGATCGCCGAGCGCTTGCGCAAGCTGCCGCTGTCGTTTTTTGGCCGTCGTGATCTGGCCGATTTAACCGAGACCATTATGGGCGACGTCCAGGCCATGGAGCACGCCTACAGCCACGTGCTGGGAGAGCTTTGGGGTGCCATCATCGCAAGCGTCATTGTGTTCGTGGCGTCGCTGTTCTTTTGCTCGCAGCTGGCGATCGCGGCGTTTTGGAGCGTGCCCGTGGCCTTTGCCGTGCTGTATCTAACACGCGGCCCCATGACCCCGGTGTTCGACCATGTGCGTGCCGAGAAGGTCAAGGTTACCGAGGCGATCCAGGAGACGCTCGACTGCGTGCGCGAGATCCGCGCCACCAACCAGGAGGCTCATTATCTTGAGGGACTCAACGCCGTGATCGATGCCGAGGAGCGCGAGACCACCAAGGGCGAGCTCGCCAATGGGCTTTTGGTCAACTCCGCCTTTGCCATCCTGCGCCTGGGGATTGCCACCACGTTGGTCACGGGCGCTGCGATGGTCGCCTCCGGGCAGGTCGACTTTTTGGTGATGTTTGCCTTCCTGCTTATGGTGAGCCGCATCTATGCGCCCTTTGATCAGGCGCTGATGCTGATGTCCGAGCTGTTTGCCGCCGAGTCGTCGGCCAAGCGCATGCGTTCCATCATGGAAGAGCCCGTGGCGCGGGGCAGCGAGCAGTTTGAGCCCGTAGGCCACGATGTGGTGTTCGATCACGTGGCATTTGGCTATGGTGCGGGCGAGGAAGGCCGCGCCGGCGAGAAAGTTCTTACCGATGTGAGCTTTACCGCCAAGGAAGGCGAGGTCACGGCACTGGTCGGTCCTTCGGGCTCCGGTAAGTCCACGGTGAGCCGCCTGGCCGCGCGCTTTTGGGATGCCACTGCGGGCACGGTCACCGTGGGCGGCGTGGATGTTGCGAGCGTGGATCCCGAGGTGCTGCTGCGCGACTACGCCATTGTGTTCCAAGACGTGCTGCTCTTTGACGACACGGTGATGGGAAACATCCGCCTCGGGCGTCGTGGCGCCACCGATGAGCAAGTGCTTGCGGCCGCGCGTGCCGCCAACTGCGACGAGTTTGTGAGCCGAATGCCGCAGGGCTACAACACCATGATCGGCGAGAACGGCTCCAAGCTGTCCGGCGGCGAGCGCCAGCGCATCTCTATCGCCCGTGCGCTGCTCAAAGACGCGCCTATCGTGCTGTTGGACGAGGCGACGGCGAGCTTGGATGTGGAGAACGAGACCGTGGTTCAGCAGGCGCTCTCCCGTCTGCTTGCAGGTAAGACGGTTATCGTTATTGCCCACCGTATGCGTACGGTGGAAAATGCCGACAAAATCGTTGTACTCAAGGATGGTGTGGTTGCCGAGCAGGGCACTCCGGCGCAGCTCAAGGCGGCAGGTGGAGAATTCGCCCGCATGGTGGCGCTGCAAAAGGAAGCAGCTACCTGGCAGTTGTAAGAAGGAGCAAAGGGACAGTCCCTTTGTCACATTGACAATCGGTTACTCCGCATCGTTAATTTTCAAAAGGTTAGCCATGGCTGACCTAGATAGTTAGATAAAATTGAGATATTTCAAAAGCGTGCTCGAGCAAACTTGTTTACTCGGGTGCTGAGGCACCATGCCGCGTCCAATGCGGCAAAAGGGAGAGACATCATGAAGAAGTCCACGTTCAACACCCTGCTTGTCGGTGGCGGTTTTCTGCTTGGTACGGCTGGCATCAAGCTGCTCACCAGCGCTCCGGTAAAGAATGCCTGCGTGCAGGGTATCGCGTGCGGTATGCGCATCAAGAACGGCTACCAGGACATGGTCGAGCAGGCCAAGGCCGAGGTCGACGACATGGTTGCCGAGGCGGCCTATATCACCCAGAGCGAGGCCGCTGCTGACGAGGCAGCCGAGTAACGCTCCCAGACACAAACTATGAGATTCTCGATTATCAGCAAGATCCCCGGCAGGACCCGTCTTCAATTGGCGGGTCCTGTGCCAGAGAGCGATCTCGATGCACTTCTTAAGCTTGGCGGCGACATCGACGGCGTGCACAAGGTGCGCGTCTACGGCCGCATCGGCCAGATGGCACTCGAATACGACGAGTCGCGCCGCGATGCCGTGCTGGCCGCCGTCGGTGCGCTCGACGCTCAGGCCATTGCCGACGCAAAGACGGGTTACGTGATGCAGCTTGAGCCGCGCAAGCACAAGCTCGTTATGGATCTTGCCACGCTTGTCGGCGCCCACTATGCGCGCCGATGGTTTTTGCCCACGCCCCTGCGTGCGGTGTTTGTCGTGGCCGGTTACATGGCATTTTTGCGCGCTGCCCTTCATGAGCTGGCGCAGCCGCGCCTGACCGTTCCCGTGCTCGACGCTTCGGCCATCGGCATTTCGTTCGTCAAGCGTGATGTCGACACCGCGGGCCAGACAATGTTCCTGCTCAACGTGGGCGAGCTGCTCGAGGACTACACCCGCGCCATGAGCGAAAACGAGCTCATCAACTCGCTGCTCGATGTACCCGACAAGGCGCAAAAGGTTGTCGGCGACACCGAGGTAAGCGTTGCTGCGACCGAGCTCGAGCCCGGCGATCTGGTCGCCGTGCGCACTGGCATGTCCATTTGCATCGACGGTGTCGTCGAGCGGGGGAGCGCTATGGTCAACCAGGCGACCCTGACCGGCGAGCCGCTGGCCGTTGAGCGCAGCGTGGGCGACGACGTGTTCGCCGGTACCGTCGTGGAAGACGGCAACATCTTGGTGCGCGTGCGCGCCAACACGGCGCAGACCAAACTGCGCTCGATCGTCTCGCTCGTGCAGACGGCCGACTCGCTCAAATCCGAGGGCCAGTCGCATATGGAGGACCTCGCCAACAAGATCGTCCCGTGGAACTTCCTGCTCGCGGGCCTGGTTGCGCTCACCACGCGCAGCCTTATCAAGACCTCGGCGGCGCTGATGGTCGACTACTCGTGCGCACTCAAGCTCACGGGTTCCGTCGCCGTCATGACCGCTATGAGCGATGCTGCCAAGATGGGCGTCATGGTCAAGGGCGCAAAGTACTTTGAGTCGTTTGCCAAGGCCGACACCATTGTGTTTGATAAGACTGGCACGCTCACCGAGGCGCAGCCGCGCCTGGCTTGCGTGCTCACGACCGACGGCTGGAGCGAGGACGAGGTCCTGCGCCTTTCTGCCTGCCTGGAGGAGCATTTCCCGCATCCGGTGGCGCGTGCCGTGGTCAACGCCGCCCGCGAGCGCGGGCTCGAGCACCGCGAGCGCCATGCTGCGGTCGAGTACATCGTGGCGCATGGTATTGCTTCGTCCATCGAAGGGCGTCGCGCGATTATCGGCTCGGCACACTTTGTGTTTGAGGACGAGAGCGCGCAGCTCGATTCCGACATTAAGGAGCGCATTGAGTCCCAGATGCAGGGCCTGTCGCCGCTGTATCTGGCGGTCGATGGCAAGGTCGTCGGCGTGCTCGGTATCGAGGACCCGCTCAAACCTGGGGTGCGCGAGGCCATCGCCGACCTGCACGCGTTGGGCGTTAAGCGCGTGGTCATGCTCACGGGCGACTCGGAGCGCACGGCCGAGCGCATTGCGCGCGAGGCGGGCGTTGACGAGTTTAAGGCCGAGCTGCTGCCCGAGGACAAGTACGCCTATGTGGAGCGCATTAAGAGCGAGGGGCGCCATGTTGCCATGGTGGGCGACGGCGTCAACGATTCGCCGGCGCTGGGCCTGGCCGATGTGGGCTTGGCGATGGGTGGCGGAAGCGACATCGCCAAGGAGGTCGCCGATATCATCCTGACCGACACGGATCTTGCCGCGATCGTGCGCCTGCGCCGCATGAGTCAGGGTCTCATCGACCGTCTGACGAGTTCGTATTCCAAGGTGATGCTCACCAACTCGGCGCTCCTGGCGCTGGGCATTACCGGCATGATCACTCCGCAGACGTCGTCACTGCTGCACAACGGCTCAACGATCGCCTACAGCCTGGGCAACGCAAAGGCGTACCTGCGTTAGCGTTTTCGATTGAGTAAATGGCCTGCACCCTGGCGGCGCCGCAGCCGCCAGGGTGCAGGCCTTCTTTTACAGGCTTTAGCCTGTGCGGGGCGCGCAGCGCGCCGCATCAGAAACCACCCGCTATG
>ERZ839823.296-NODE-296-length-77229-cov-8.391142_pt1 | contig 77229 bp, 80 predicted proteins | sample MGYA00519862_ERZ839823 | MGnify/ENA primary metagenome ERZ839823 (study PRJEB31850, sample SAMEA3708853) | human gut metagenome | biome: human gut; feature: human-associated habitat; material: faeces | place: China | collected 2014 ...
GGTGCTCAAAGTATTTATTTTAAATAATTTGTGACAAATGATTGACTAACCTACACCTAGTAACTAAAAAAATTTTCAAAAACTATTGACTTTATACTAAAAACATGATATTATAATTAAGCGTTAAGAAATGGGTCAGTAGCTCAGTTGGATAGAGTACGGGCCTTCTAAGCCTGGGGTCGGGGGTTCGAATCCCTTCTGGCTCACCATAACATTCTTATACGAACACGTATAAAAAAATTACTAATTTCAAAATTAGTAATTTTTTTATTTTATAATTTTCTATTAGCAATAAAATTAATTCGTAATTTCTTCTTTATCTTCTATTTCTTTTTCCAAAAGCTCAGGCTTTTTCAAATATTTAGATAAAATTTTAAATGACGAAGCATAATAATAGCCATCACAAATTCTTTCATCTCCTACAAATGCAAGTGTTATACATTATTTATCTAAAAACATCAGAAATTTTACAACTGCTCTTATTAGCTCACTTGGAATCACATTTAGTATATTTACTAATTTATCTGTTTTATTTGAATTTTCAAGTTCCTTGTTTCTTTCTATGGCATTGTCTAACTTTTGTTTTATCTCTTCTACTGTCTATATCCCTAATATTTTTGCCTCAACATTATACATTTTATATTTTTGTGTATTTTCATCAATTTTAAATTCTATTAATGTATTTTCAAGTGTTTCTTGATTCTGTCTTAAATCTGTAGTAAAGTATAATTTTATTTGAGGTATTTCTAATTTATTCTTTACTATTTCTTTAAATGCTTCTGCTGTATGTTTATCATCTTCGCAAACAAATATTAATTGTGGCATAGCTGCAAATCCAGAATCTCCCGGAACAAAATTCTCATAAAATTCTTTATACATAGCCATCTTATCTGCTAATTTCTTTTGCCAGTCAGGTTCTCTTCTTATTACTTCAAATAAAAATGTTATTGATTTTTTATTTTTGGTAAGTTTTACAGAACCACCTGTTGCTTTAAATACTTTCCCTGAAATTTTAGCAGTCAATGCTGGTTTTACAACATAACTATCAAAAGCTTTTACTTTTCTTAAATATGCAATTATTGTTTGATTTCCTGCTAATCTCTTTTTTATCATTGGAACAGGTTTTACATTATCTGTTTGTTGCCATTTACATTCAATCTCTTTTGATGTTAATAAATATTTTCCCATCTTCTCTAAGCAATAAATTCTGTAAATTCCCTTTCCTTCTTCTGATGTAAAATAATATCTTGTTAAAATCTTTGATTTTACAAGTTGGTCTAATTTATTGTTTAATTTATCTTGTGACTTAGGGTCAATTCCCTTCCATTCTAGCATTTGATATAATTGTCTTGATGTTATAAACTCAAATTCATTTACTAATTCTAATATTGCAAAATGAATATCAGTTATATGTCCTATATTTATTTTGTGAATTATTTGATTCATAGATACATATCCATCTTTTCCATCAAATGTTTTTATTTCACCTTCTCTTATAGCAAATGGTGATACTTGTGCTTTGATTTGGTTATCTTCAACCATTTCAATCCCTCCTTATTTTTAGTGACTAAATATAGCCTACATTATATTAAACTATTGTCAATTTTACCTTTTTCTTTTCTGGTAAAATTCTTTTTATGCACACATCAACAGATTCTCCATATTTCAATTCTTCTGTATATTCTGCCATGCCAATTAAATTCGGTGTTAACTCGATAAAAACTCCATTTTTATTTTTTTCTGTGTCTCTAACTATTCCTTTTACTGTCATTCCCTCTTTGAATTTCTTAGCATTTTCTTCCCATGTTCCTAAACAATTTTTATATGATAAATTGACTCTGCCTGTATCTTTATCAACATATTTTACCATACATTTTATCTTTTGTCCAATTTTCACCCTATCATTTGGTGATTTTATTCTTGCAACAGATAAATCTTCTATATATACTAATCCATCTGCTCCATTTTCCATTCTAATAAAAGCTCCATATGGTTGTATTCCAGTTACAATTCCATTAACTATCTGTCCCTGTTTAACTTCTTCCATTTTATTTTGCTCCTTTTTCTTTAGTTCATCTTAATTATATCTTTTTTGCTTGTTTTTTTCAACTAGTTTATTTATTTTTTAATAATTCCTGAATTTCTCTATCCTTTAAGTATCTCCATTTTCCAAGTTCTATATCTTTTACTCCAATTTTTCCAATTTTACTTCTATGTAATGCTAAAACTTTTCTTCCTACACTCTCACACATTTTTCTTACTTGCCTATTTTTTCCTTCATGTATAACTATTTCTAATCTTGAAATATTTTTTTCTATATCTGTTTTTAAGATTTTTACTTTGGCAGGTTTAGTTATATAATCATCTATTTTAACACCTTTTCTTAGTTGTTCAACTTCTTCATTCTTAATTATTCCTTTTACTGTTACAGTATAGGTCTTTTCTATTTCATGCTTTGGATGAGTCACTTTATAAACAAAGTCTCCATCATTTGTCAAGATTAATGCACCTGATGTATACATATCCAGCCTTCCTACTGGTACAATTCTTTCTTTTACTTTTACCAAGTCTAATACTGTGTCTCTTCCAAATTGATCGTCTGCAGTTGTTACATAGCCAATTGGTTTATTTAATAATATATATACCATTTTTGAAGTCGGCTTTACTTCTTTATCTTCAAATTTTACAATATCTTTTTCTGGATTTACCTTCACTCCAAGTTCTGTAACTATTTGATTATTAACCTTTACTTTTCCTTGTAATATTAGTTCTTCACATTTCCTTCTTGATGCCACCCCACACTCAGCTAGATATTTTTGTAATCTTTCTTCCATTTTCAATTCCTTTCAATTGTTTTATTAGGACTGGTTCTTTTTTTATTTTTTCTGCATACTATATATTAATTCCTTTTACTTTTCTAAAAGGCTTTATATAGATTCTCTGGCAGGGTTCTCTTGCCAGATTTTAATTTTCTAATTTTTTTAATATCTCTAGAAAATATTCTGGTAACTCCGCTTCTAATTTCATACTTTTTCCTGTAATTGGATGCTTAAATTCTAAACATTTTGCATGTAAACATTGTCCTACTACACCAAATTCATTTTTTCCATTTGAATATACACAGTCTCCTATTATTGGATATCCTATATATGATAAATGTACACGAATTTGATGTGTTCTTCCTGTCTCTATATTTACTTCCAATAGTGTATATTTGTCATATCTTTTTAAAACTTTAATATGTGTTACAGCATTTTTTCCAGTTTTGGTTACTGCCATTTTCTTTCTATCTGAATTGCTTCTACCTATTGGCATATCAATAGTTGCTTGATTTTCTTTTACTACACCTCTTACCAAAGCAATATATGTTTTTTTCACTTCATGATTTTTTATTTGTTCACTCATGTTAACATGGGCCTTGTCATTTTTAGCAACAATCAATAGTCCAGAAGTATCTTTATCTAGTCTATGCACAATTCCTGGTCTAATTTCTCCACCAATTCCTGACAAACTATCTTTGCAAATTGACATTATAGCATTTACTAATGTTCCATCTGGATTTCCATTTGCAGGATGTACAACCATTCCCTTTGGCTTATTTACAACAATTATATCATCATCTTCATACACAATATCCACTGGAATATTTTGTGCTTTTATTTCAATCTCTTTAGGCATTTGTTTTTCAACAGCTATAATATCTCCTTCGGAAACTTTATATGCTACTTTTACTTTTTTGTTATTAACCAATATGTCTCCTTGCTCAATTAGCCTTTGTGCTGATGTTCTAGTTAATTCTTCATCTTTGCTTGATATATACATATCTAATCTTTTTCCTTGTTCCTCTGCTTCTACTATATATTTTTCCATTTCTATCCTTTCTATTTTGTTATTTCATAAAAGACAAAGTTGTCATCTTCTTTTAATAAATTATATCCTTTTAAATGTGCATCTTTTATTATCATATTCATTTTTGAATCTTTATACAAAATTATATGTGTTATATCATATTTAGAAAAAATATCTTCAAACCAAACTTCTAAATTAGAACTTTGTATAAAATCTGTAAATATATCTTTTCCTGCATTAAATTCTGGTGCATATAAATCTGCTCGTGAATCTATAAATACTGGTATTCCCCTATATAACAAGTAACTTCCATAATTGTATTCATTATATAATCTAACTTCTTTAATATCTATATTATTTTCGTCAAAGTATTTTAAAATATAGTCACTCATTTGTACTGGATATGCTTTTTCGTCAATATATTCTTCTTTTACTCTTCCTTTTGCACAATGGAATCCTAATATTAATACTAATGCCGATACAACAAATCCCCCAAACAAAGTTGTACATACATTTATTAGATTATTATCAATCTTTTCTCCATCTTTTTTCATAAATTCATATGTCATTCTATTTAAAATAACTGAACACATTATTATAAACATTGTTGATTGTCTTTTTGAATATAACATTAAAAATATTAATCCACCTAGCATAAATAAATCTGTTAATCTAATTTTTACATCTGTAAATGTAAGCAGTATAATAAATATTATCAATGTGCATAATATCTCAACACAATTTATCAATGTCATAGGCAAATGCTCATTTATATTCTGTGTTGTATTTCCTTGCATTGTTTTTATTAAATAAGTATATGGTGTAGTACCCAATGGCGTTAATAGTCCTGTAAATGCACAAATTATCATAACAATTATTAAATATTTTGTTCCTTCTCTTTTTTTAATTGTTATTTTTGTTCCTTCTTTAACTTCTTTTCCATACTTTTTAGCTATTCTCTCTTCTACTATAGCAAATATATATTCTGCTATATATGGTAAATATAGTACAAATGTAAATGGCCAAGCAGCTATATGTAAATTTGCTATTAATATTGATATTAATATTAGTCCAATTCCATATCGTTTTTTACTAGTATTTGCCAATTTTTCCATCGCATAAAGTTGCAATGCAAATAATATAAATGTTACCAATTGTGCTCTTGCCGCAATATAATCTCTTAATAAATACATTGCTAATATTGTTATTACAAATGATAATACTTTGTTTGATGTTAATTTAGAATTTACTTTGTATAAAACTATTCCTAATATTGCTGAAAACACACATGTGGATATATATATTCCTGCCATTCCACCTATAGAATATATTGTATATATCATAACATCATATAACCAATGCGGATATGTATAATCCAAATTTTGGTGCCATGAAAATGGATCTTTCATGTCTATTCCTTTATTTTGAACTATATGCTCACCTATTTTTATTGTATAAAATGTATCGTTTTGTAATGTCTTTGGTGCCAAACATATGCCAAATATCGTAATTAATATTATCGCCATGATTTCAAAACAAATTTTTTTCTTATTTTTCATGTGTAACCTCCGTTATTTTAATATCCATATTATAACAAAACCAAAAAAAAAAATCAACCGCACTAGCATATGCTGTACAGTTGATAATCTATATATTAAACAGCTTCTTGACTATCTGTTTCTTCTTTCTTTTCTGTTCCTTCTTCATTTATTAATTCTAAGCTACATATTGAAACTTCATAAGCAACTTTCATTTCTGATGTTCCATCTTCATATTTTTTTTCATATTGTCTTGATTGAACTCTTCCTATGATTTTTACTTGAGCTCCAACTTCTAAGTTTTGGCAGAATCTTGCATTTCTTCCCCATGCTATTGTTGGGATGTAATCTGATTTATTATATGCTCTGTTTACAGCTAATAATAAATCTGCAATTTCTCTTCCAAATGGTGTTTGTCTGTAAATTGGTTTTTTACATACAAATCCAATAAGTACAACTTCGTTTGTTGTTTCATCTTTTCTAACCATTTCATTTTCTTCTTGTTCTTCGTCTTCTTTTAGCTCTTCAACATCTTTAGCAAATACTGTTAATATTAACTTGTTTCTTTCATTTTCATAACTATTGTATGATCTGAATTGACCTTTTATTAATAGTTTGTTTCCTTCTGATAACATTTCGTCTGTTATTAATCTTTCAGATATTGTTATTGGTATAATATCTGAATTTCCACTTAAACGTGGTATTGATAAGTTGAATGAGTAAAATTTCTCCCCATAAATTTCATGGCTAAATTTCTTTTCGCCTGTAACTTTTCCTACTAATGTTAAGTAGTTGTTTTCTAAATAATTTGTATCCAATTTTGTTTCCTCCCTTAATTTTCTTTATCAATTGTAAATTTCTCGTCTTGCTTTTCTCTTTTTAAAATTTTCTACATTTCTTATTATACTACACTTTTTTGGTTTTGTCTACATAAAAAGTTAATTTTTTCTAATTTTTTTATTGTCTTTCCTCAAATATTGGCTTTTGAAGTACATTTTTATAGATTATGGAGCTCTTTTAGAATAAAAACTACTAACTTATTGTAAATTTTTTTGTTAGAATCTTTTGTAATTTCAATTTCTTTTTCTTGTGTTTCTATGATTTCCTTATCTCCATTTTCTATATTTCTCTGCAAGCAGACTAAAATTTTATCCTCTTTTACACTTGATATTGTAATTGTTGACTTAGGGTTAAAACCAAATGTTATTGTCTTTATCGGTTTTTTTAACTTAATATATTTCAATACCCTAAAGTCTATGTCTGAATTTAATATCAAATATTCTGCCTTTGATATTATTTCTTCCATATAAGAATATTCTGTTTCTTGCAAATTTATGTCTTCTAATATTATTAAATCCTTAAATATTATATTTTTCATATTTTTTAATGATTCTTTATTAAGATGTATAATCTCCACTTCATATTCAGCAAGCTCTTTTTTTATTGCTTGGATATCTCTTTTCTTTGCAATTATTCCAACTAATGGCATAACTCTCTCCTTTGTTGTAATTATTTCCTAAAGCCTACTTTTTATACTCCTATTTTTGATTTCTGATTTGTGTCCCATTATTATTAATAGAATACTTATCTTTATAGATTATTTCTGAAACTGTAGTAACTTGAAAACCACTAGCTTTTATGTTTTTTATTAACATATCTAAACTATCTGCCGTATGTTTTGTTCCATTATGGCTCAATATTATTGCTCCTCCATCTAATTTATTTTTTAACCTATTCCACATTTCTTCCCCTGTTAATCCTTGATAGTCTAATGTATCTAAATTCCATTGTATCGGATAAAATCCATTTTGCTGTGCTGTTTTTATAACTGTATTGTTATATTCTCCATATGGTGCTCTGTATAAATTTGTTTTATACCCTGTTATTTTTTCGATTTTGTCTACACTTAATTTTATTTCTTCTAAGTTCTTTTCTGCAGTTAAATTATTTACATGTGGATGTGTGTTACTATGACTTCCTATTTCATGTCCAGCTTCGTATATCTTTTTTACTGCTTCTGGATATTTATCTACCCATTCTCCTACCATAAAAAATGTTATATGTACTTCATTATTTTTTAATGTTTCTAAAATGCTATCTATATCGTCTGCATTCCAGTAACAATTACTTTTATGATAGATTGTACTGAAAATTAAAAGCAGATTTTATCTACTTAACACTATACTGTAAATTTATAATTTATTTTTATATTTTCTTTATTTATAATTTCTATACTATCTATTAAATTAAGTATTATATTTCTACTAATATCTTTGAAACTAACTATTTCTTTTATATATTTCATTAATTCATTTTCTTTATTATTTTCAAAATCACTCAATTTAATATTTAGCTTTTCTGTTTTTTCTATTAATTCTTGTTTTTCTTTTTTGTAACTTTCCGTAAAAGAAACAAATTCTTCTGTATCAAGTAAACCATTTACTCTATCTTCATAAGCTGTTTTTATTATTTTTGCTATTTCTTCTATTCTTCTGTTATTATCTGCAACTTTCTTTTGTAACATTTTTTTGTCATTATTAATTTTAGTTTTATCTATTGAATTTATTAGCTTTTCTTTATCAATTTTTTCTTGCAGAATTTTTCTTAAATCTTGCACTACAAATTCATTTAAAATGCTTTCTCTTACTGCAATTCTTGTGCAATAGTCTTTTCCATATCGATTATACATACTACAAATTGCTACCATATCATTCTTTAGTCCACTTTGAACCTGATATGTATATTTATTATGACATCGTGGACAATATAAAAGCCCTGCTAATAAATGTTCTGAATTTTCTTTTTTATGTATGTTATGTGCTTTTCTTTTTAATATGTCTTGTGCTAATTCATAAGTTTGATTATCTATAATTGACTCATGTGCTTTTTCTTTAATTAAATGTTCTGATTTTGGCAATAATCTATATTTTTTTACTTTATAACTTACCATTTCTCCTTGATGTTGAATTAAGTCTCCAGTATAAACTTTATTTGTAAGAATTTTTTTTATAGTATTGTGTCCCCATAAACCAGATATCGTTTTACAATGATAGTTGCAACTTTGTTGCTTATACACAGATGGACAAGGTATTTTTCTTTCATTTAATCTATGAGCTATATATGCTAATCCATTACCATTTACATATTCATTAAATATGTATTTTACTATTTCTGCAGCATCTTCATCTATTACTAATTTGGTAATATCATTTGGATGCTTTTTGTATCCGTATGGTGCAAATGCCCCAATGAATTCTCCTTTTTCTGCTTTTGTTCTTTTTACTGTTCTTACTTTTTTAGAAATATCTTTTGCATACATATCATTTACAACGGACATAAAAGGTCCAATATCATTATTACTATTTTTTGAAAATGTGTCTATTCCATCATTTACTGCAATATATCTTACATTCTTAGCAGGAAAATATTTTTCTAAATAATAACCAGTATCTATGTAGTCCCTTCCTAAACGAGATAGATCTTTGGTTATTACCATATCTATTTTTCCTTGCTCTATATCTTCTTTTAACTTTATAAATGATGGTCTGTTAAAGTTTGTTCCTGTGAATCCATCATCTATGTAAATATCTATTAATAACCAATTAGGTTGTTTGGCTACATATTTGGTTAGAAATTCTTTTTGATTTATAATACTTTCTGAGGTTCCGACTTCCTTCATCATCTCTTGAAAGTCTTAAATAAAGTCCGTACTTTATATGTTTTACTGTCTAATATACTTGTATCTAAATTCATTTGTTTCCATCCCTTTCTTCTTGTTTTTAGATAACAAGTTATTTTAGAATTTTTTGTTGTGTGAATTCTAACTCTTCTTCCTCTTTATTGCAAGTCTTTTCATGCAAATATATCGGAAGTAATATTTCCATTAGTTCTTGCAATGTTTTTCCTTCGTGTAAAAAAGTTCGCGTTACATTCATTTCCACCTCTTTCTTTTTAAATGTATATGTCTCTACATATAATTTATTACTTCCAAAAACAGATATAGATTATTCTTTATCTGTTTTAACCAACGCAAAAAAGAGTCCAGCACTTTTTTGCTAAACTCCATCTTTTATATTGGTTAATTTTTGTATCACATTCCTCTTACATAATTTCTAATACACTATTTTTAATACTGCATTAGTAGACTTTTTGATAACACTTTTATTGCATAACTACACTATACAATATTTAATAAATATTGTACTTTGCAACTTTTTGCTAACAAATTTTTTATATAAGAAATCTGTAGATCAATTTAAAATTGTTCTACTTTATGTGACTATTATATACATATTTCCACATTTTGTCAATGCATTTTTTATTTTTTATAAATTACTCCTAAAAGTCTATTAATTTACTTGACAAAAGCCCTTAAAAGTGTTAACATAAAAGCATTAATATTAATTTACCACTATTTTCCATAAGATTATAACAAGAGGAGGTATAACATGAAAAAAATGTCTTACAAGGATAGTATTATAACCGCAAAACAATTTTCAGCAGTAGACATGAAAACTGGTAAAACAATATGGTTTTCTCGTTCACGGTCTCCACAGCATCTTTATCCCTTAACAGAAAAAGATTACTGTGAGGCAATTAAATATGCAGTTCAATATGGAATAGACCAAATGCCAATTCTTTCAGTAAGTGCTAAAGATTTTCCTTATTGTGATTTTGATTGTATGGACTGTTTAGCTTGTCCAAGTAGAAAGTGGGCAGTTACAGATCAGCACATCAAGCATCCTATTATTCCTATTGATATGTATAAGAAAATATTAGATGAAATTTCTGCTTACTCAAATAGACGTGGATTTAATACAGTCAGATTTGAAGTTTGCGGAGAAGGAAATCCTGACTTATACAAAGATAGAAGTAAAATGTTAGAATATGCTAATCAGAAATGCAATATGGGAGTAGTTTATGTAAGTACTGGAAGTCAAATATCAGATGAATTATTAGATTGTTTGGTTAACAATGTTGCTTTTATTAGAATTAGTTTTCCAGGAATTTCGCCAGAATCTTATAGAATTTATTCCAACCAGAAATCTATAAATATGAATTTTTCATATAATGATGCAATTCATTTGTTGGATAAATTATGTAATGCTCGAGTAAAGGCTGGAAGAGAAAATTCACTATTAATTGGCACTAGAACTTGTATTAGACCGTTAAATGCTGGACACTATGATGACTTTATTCATACTATTGCAAATATTGGTGTAGATGTATTTCAGGGAGTAAAAGTTCTTATTCCGGATTTTGAAAGTGTTAAAAATGAAACTGTTTCTAAGGAAGTAATTGAAGAACTTATAACTTTAAAAGAAACTTCATATTATTATGGTCTTAAGGATTATCAGATTCCTAATGACTTGAATACGATTTACAATAATAGAACAATGGTAGAAAGAGAAAAACCTACAAGATGCTGGAGTTCACTTATTTCTCCTCCATTATATGGAACTAATCTTATGTGTTGTGTACTTTGGGATAGAATTACAGATCTCAATTATCACTATGGTATAATGGAAGGAAAAGAAAATGAACTCGAAAATTTAATGCATGGAGAAAGTGCAAAATTTATTATGGAAAATTGTCCTAAAAACTGTACAGAATGTTGTTCTTTTAAAGATAATAATTTTATGGAAAGTCTGTGGCGCGTATTGAAACTCCATGAAAATTTGGAGGATGTGAAATTTATCACTCATTACTAGTTAGCCAATACGTACAAAATAAAGGATTCCTTTTTTGGAATCCTTTTATTTAAAATTCTTCTTAATTTTTTCAATGCAATCCAATAATTCTTTCTTATACTCATCATTTATATTTAAATTTTTTTTTGCATAAACTCCCATTTCGCCAAAATTTGCGTGAAACTGATAAGTCCACTCATGTCTTGGTATAAAATTAATATGTAGGTTTCCTGAACTTGCTTCATCTTGATATATCATTATTTTTTCAAACCCCGTCTTATGCATTGCCTTTAATAACCTATTTGCTAAATCTATTAATTTTTCTCTTTCTTCTTCTGTTAGATCTACTATTGTCAGGGTTTCCTTATTTATAGCTAATATCATATATCCTTTTATAGGAATTTCTGGATCTGTTGCAATATTAAATAAACCATCATCATAAATATAACTACCCGGAAAATTTGTTATTTCATGTTTTGCTATAGCTGAACTTAGACTACCCTCAAATTTCATATCCTGTCCCAACCAATTAACAATTTTATTCATATTATTAAACCTCTTTCTTATATTTTTTCTGTATAAAATCTTTTAAACAATTTAATTCAAATTCGAATTCATATCTAGTGAATGTAGTTTCTTTTTTATTATTTTCTCCAATAGAATGTATAATAGTTTTATTACAATTCAATAATATATTTCTATAAAGTGGATTTTGTACAGCTGAAATATATAATTCGTCTATTAATAATTCATATTCTTTACTTTCTCTCTTTATAGGCTTACCTTGCCAATAAATCTCCCCCGTTTCTTTCCAGTTATAACTGCTTGCTGCTTTTATATGAACAGCTTGTGTTCCATAATATGCAAATACATAATTTTGTACTTTTTTGTCTTTAAATTTTATTCCTTGAAAAAAATTTTCAATGCTATTTAATTTTTTTCCTCTAAATTTGAAATTATATGGAAATAAATTTGAAAGCATTTGTGGAAAATCTCCTCTATTCCTATATCCAACATCAACCCATTTTTCAGTTTCACTAATTTTATTTCCATCATTATCTTGAAGCAATTCATCTTCACAGTAAATGCAATTATCTTTTTCCGTTAATTCTTTTAAGACAAATTTATAATTCTTTTTATAGTCTAAAAATTCTTTTAATTCTTTCTTTACTCTACTCATCTCTACTCCTATCCTGAGATTTAAAATCTCTTATCATCTCTTTAATTTGCTTTTTTAAATTCATACATAAAAAAGCTGAACTTTTCTTTATTTTTGTGCTTTCCATATCATATAAATTAATATCTGCATTTTGTGAATATCTTTCTGCAAGTTGCATTAAAATTTCAATATCTGGATTTTTATCTTGACGAAGTCCCTCTTGTTTCATAACTTCTACATATGCATCTCCATTTTTTTCTTTTAATGCATTAATTGAATCTCTCATAATCCAATATCCTGGATCATCCAGGATAGTTAAAAAATCAACCTCTTTTACATCAAAAGTTGGATGTTCTAATTCTCCATGTTTTACTTGATTATAAAAATTCCAATTATATTTAATAGCACCAAATCTGCATGACCTATTTCTTTCTTCTAATTGTTTTCTTATAGTATTCATTGTATTACAAGATCCTACATTATCATCAATTAGTACAAGTTGATTTTCAGTAGTTTTCCATAAATCATTACTTAATATATCCTCAAAATTTTTTCGAGCAGAAATATCCCTCAGTTTTTCATCTTTCGAATATAGGCTAAATAATATGTTAGTATAATCAAATCCATACATACTTTTTAACATTGGTCCAACAAAAATTGAGCCTAAACCAGGAGTTAATATATGTTTAGGTTTATTAAATTTTAAATTTGAACAAAACATATATAAAATCTGCTTATTATCCATTTCAATGTGACGTTCTAAAATTTTACTAGCACCATAAGGTAAATCATAAATTGGTTTTTGTAATGGTTTATTTTCAAAAAATCTAACAATATTGGTGCAGTCCTCTTCAAAACATTTTTGGACTTCATATACATTATTTTCTTGATTGTCTATTTTCTTCTTTAATTCTTCAAAATAAATTTTTGCAGATGCATTTGATAGATATTCAAGTATGACAAAATTTTTCTTTGAAGCGTCATCTGTTAGAATTTTTGTTAGTCTTTTTCTTTCATCAGCAAGTTCAGAGTATGTTTTTGCTTCATAATATGTAGCATTTCTTGATAAAAATTTTCCATCACTTAATGGCTCTACAAGATCTTCTATTTCACTTATGTCATCTAAATCAAATAATCCATTAGAATCAAACTCATACAGATGAAGTTTTTCATCTTCTTTTAATATTGATTCCGTCTTATATGAAATATCTCTTCCTTCATCTTGATAGAAAACTGTATGCTTTAGATTTTTTATATAATCTTTAATTACTAAATTTCCATCTTCTATTTTAAATGATATACTATTATCTTCCCAATTTATAAATATCATATCTTTTTGAATATATACATTATTATCTTTGATATCTTCTAAAGTTTGACCCTTATTAAGCAAATAATTTTCGAATTTATTAAATATTCTTAAAAACTCATTATTATGTACTATATTTCTATCTGCACCATTATTTTTTAAATATTTTAATAGCTTAACTGGATAGTTCGGTTTGATAAAAATATTATTTTCTTCAACAACTTTTTTCCATTCCACATCATTTAATTCTAATACTTCTGAATTTAACGAAAATATATAATTTTTTCCATTAAAATTGATAACTATCCCCCTTTTTCTGTTTCCCTTATTTATAAGTATATTATTTAGTTTATTATCTTTCAAATCTTCTTGATCAGCAAAGAAACTATATGAGTTTATTTTTTCTTGTTCTTCTTCTGTAAATATATTTTTTATCACTATGTTAGAAAACATTAAAAGATCTACAATACCATTTAAATTTTTTCTATTATTTAAATATTTACTAATAAACCTTAATTTTAAATCAGTTTTTTCGTTATCAGAAAATTGTTTTCCATCATATTTTTCTCCTAATAGATTAATTGCAACTGATTCATCTTCTTGTAATATTTCTTCAATATTATTTAATTTTCTTTTTAGTAATTTCCAAAAATCATCTAAATATACTCCGTCCTTTTTATAACCAATATTGTCATCAATTTCTTCTAACTCTTTTTCTTCCAAAAAACTAATATCTCCCATTGTTTCTGTATACAAACTATCATAATATTTTTTGGAAGCAAAGTTGTTTGTTCTCAATCCCACTTGCATTTCAATTAAATCAGTTAGTGGATCAACAATATATCTATTACCTTTTTTGGTTTTAATTATTAAATCAACATGTCTAAATTTATCATCAAAAGGTGATATTAACTCAGATTCAATTTCATAGTTTTTCTTTAATACATCTTTAATGATATTGCAATAACTCTTGCAGACAATGTTAAAGTCTTGTATGTTATTTAAATCAATTTGTTTATTATAAATATCATTTCTAGCTTTTACATTTTCCTTATTTAAAAAAAATGTATAATCTCGATAAAAAAACTCAGAAATTTCTTTCATAACATATCTGACAATAGCCATCTCATATAAATCTCCATTGAATTTTTTTATTTTATTCATATGTATATTTTTTTTGCATAATTCAAATAAATTCATAATACATATACCCTTTTTATAAATTTCAAGGGAGAATATAGTATTCTCCCCACTTTTTAGCTAATTAAGTTCTAAGAAAGCTTTTTACTTTTTTTGCAAATGTTAGACATTCCATTTTCTGTTCATCTGTCATATTTTTCTTTGCATACATTGTAATTTGCTTAAGGTTTTTCCCTCTTCCAAACTGGAACATCCAATCAGCAGAAGGAATAATCCACCTTCTATAATGCTCTGAAAAGCCATCTTCAAAAAGAAGAATATTTTTTGCTCCCAAGTATTCTAGTGCAATTTTCACTTTATTAGTAATATCTTCTATCTGAATTCTTTCATTTCTTGTAAGTTGGGTTGTTGTAGATACATGTTTTTTGATTCCTATAACAATAAATCCCAAAATCGGAACTTCTGGATCAATTGTTACATTGATGAAATCATCTTCATACAAATATCCTCCTGGTAAATTTGTAATCGTATGATTTCCAATTGCACAACTTTTACAACCTTCAAAAACCATTTCTTCGTTTAAAAAGTTTGTAACAGCTACTTCTTCTCCCTTTTGATTCAAATAACATTTTTTACCTTCTTTTTCCACAACACCTAGCTTACTTTGAAAATCGCCTACAGCATCATATCTTATTTCGCAGATTTGATTTCCTTTTTCATCAATGTATCCCCATTTATCATTTATCCTAACTGCCGCAATGTTCTCAGAATAATCCCGCACTTCATCATAGATAAATTTACAAATAGGCTCACCCTTATTGTTTACAAATCCCCACTTACCCAATACTTCTTTTTTTGCATATTCCATAAAATTGTCCTCCTTATGGTAAATCTTAAGATAAAAATAAGAACTAATCAGCTAAAATATAGTAAAACTATGCGACTATTATACCATCTTTTGTACTTTATGTCAATTAATTAATATTTAATCTTGTAATCATTTTTTCCGTAACAAATTCTATTTCTTCTGGTTCCATATGGTGTTTCATATTTTTTATTTCTATAAGTTCAATTTCAGGTCTATCTTTTATAAATTTGTAGGTGTCTTCAATTGGTGCTGTCTCATCTAATGACCCTTGAATAATAAGTATTTTTCTTTTTTCATGATATTTACTATATAAATCATTTTGGGTTAAATCCTCATAAAAAGAATATGGTACCTCTAATTTTCCACCATGACCAGCTTTAGCTTTTTTAGATTCCTTATATTGAGTAAATGGTTCTTTTAATAAACATTTTGTAAAAATATCCTTCATATTAAAAGCAGGAGATCTTAATACTATATTTTCATATTTTGATTTATCTCCTATAAGTTTATTTAATAAAACATATGCCCCAAAACTAATTGCAAAAAAAGAAATTTTTACATTTTTTCCATATTCACTTTTTATATAATCAATGACACTATCAATATATGAAATACAAACGTCTACTGTCAATTTGTCCGTTCCTTGAGTACTATCTATATGTCCTGGGAAATCAAAAGAAATTGATTTTATTCCATATTGTAATAATCTCTCTGCAACTATTCTAACGGAACTACTACCCTTTCCACTACAAAATCCGTGACAAAATATAAAAATTTGATTGTTATCATTTTCTTCTATATAAAACTCTTTTCCTTTTATAATACAATCTTCTTTTTTATTATAAATATCTATATTTTTTTCCATGAATAAACTTCTCTCCTTATAAAATCTATTTTTTCTTAAAAATATTTTAGTATTATTCATACATGTTGTCAATCATTTAGAAATTACTTTTTAAGTTTTTGTAAAAAAATTTATTCATTTCTAAGCTCTTCTCAAAAACATCTCCTATAGTATAAAAATCATATAAATCCATTTTAGTCATTCCATAAGACTTTCTACTCACATAACAATTGGCTTTTTTTCTTTCCTTTTCAAAATTGTTTCTAATAATTTTGCAGGATCAGAGAGATATCTCTTCTCCCGAAAACTGCCTAAAAGCGTAGCTTTTAGCGGTATTACAAATGTATTTTGTGATATCGAGTGTATATCGCATTTTTATGCAAAAAAATTCCATTTTCTAAAATTCATTTGCATATAAACTTGTCCAATCAAAATCACTATAGTCTCTTTTGGTGCTATTATTATTATTTATTTTATTCTTATATATTTTATTTGGGTGTAAAATTTCCAATACTTTGTTTTTGTTTTCTCCACTAGTTGTATGTAAATTTTCCATTTCTTCATCTTCTGAATATATATCTAAAACATATATCTTATATGCTTTACCTTTCCCTTGATTCTCTTGTTTTATTAGTCTTGCCTTTTCTAATTCTTTAAATACTTTTATTACCGTCTTGCTACTTGATTTCAAAAATTTTCCCATTTCTTTTCTAGTTATAAAAACATATATATTTCCTTGTTCGTCTACTTTATTATTCATTCTTGATAAATTTAATCTATCTAGTATAAAGATATAACCTAGCTGAGATAAAGGGCACAAAATCGATTTGTATGGTTCTGTGTATAAAATTTTTCTTGGCACTTGACAAAACTTAAATTTTAATTTTTGATTTATGTTTATATATTTCAATATCCCCCTCTTTTCTTTTTGAAATTATGCTCTCATAATTTCTAATTTTTCCTACAATATAAAAAAGAACTACTAACTTTATAATTAGTAATCCTTTTTACTTTTCATAATTTCACTTTCTAAAATCTTTATTCAATTCTTTTTCCTCTTCTAAATTTCTCTTTTCTTCATCAACATATTCTAAAAAAATTTTATTGTCAAATGCACCTTTCTTTTCTGCTTTAGATTTCATGACTTTATTTACCTCTTCCATACTACAACCTTTTAATTTCATTATAGCATTTATAACTTCCATTAAATCTCCAAGTTCCTCAATGCTATTTTCTTCTATAAATTCATTAGCCTCTTCTAAAATCTTTCTATTTAACTCTTTCAAATATTCTGTATCATCAAGAATTCTATATTGACTTTTTCTACCTGGTTCGCTATCAATATTCTCAGGTATCCTATCTCTCACTAACTTATTATAAGTATATCTAAAACTGTTACTTAATCCTTTCATATTTTATTGTTCTAATTCATTATTTAAAATTTCTTTCCTTTTATTTTTTAATAAATTAATTTCTCTATAAAAATCATTATCACTCCAATTACAAAAAGTGTAATTTAAGTCATTGTTCTTTTGTGCTAATTCCATCTCTTCAATATTAACATATTTAACATCTGCAACTTCCTCTTTTTGCAATATGTAATCATCTATCTTATAATTTACTATAAAAATAAAATTATATGAAAAACGTTTATTTTTATCATCACTTTTATGAATATCTATAACTTTAATTTGCTTTTTGGGAATTTCTATTCCTAATTCTTCTTTTACTTCCCTGAATATTGCTTCTTCTACAGTTTCTCCACTATCAACTTGACCTCCTGTTTTTGCCCATTTATTTGGATTTCTCAATTTATTAGCTGTTCTTTTTTGTAAAAGAACCTCTCCCTTTTCATTCATTATCCAACAAGAAACTGTTCTTCTCCATAAGCCTTTGTTATATGCTACCCATCTTTCTTCAACTTGTCCTGTTAATTTATTATTTTCATCTACAATATCTACTAATTCCATTCTATCTCCCTACATTTTTCTTTATTTTATCATAATTTCTAATAATTTCATATATTATTTAATATTTTTATAAAAATATTGTTAGTATATAAATTTTAATAATATCATTGTTTTAAATCTCAATAAATTAAATTTAAACAAAAAGTTCTAAATAACCTGTTTTTTATTTTCTATCACAAAAGTAATTGTTACCACGCACAATTCATCGTAAATGCAATTTTGGGTTCTTCTGTTTGCACATTATATATTGGTAAATATTTTTCAGTGGCAGAAACTTGTATCGCACCTATATTTTTTATATTAGCAACTCCTATTAATACAGCAACAGTTAACAATGATACTGCATAAGTTTGTATTTTTTCTTTATTAAATATTAAAAACATAAAAAACCTCCAAATAAAAACATTCTACTAATTATATTTAATATTATGTTTTTATTTAAAAATTATGATTTGTAATATTTTTGTAACAGAAATGTAATAAAAATGTAATACACTTTTACGACAAAATATTGTATAATAAATTTGATGAAATTTTATATAAAAAGTCAAATTAATGGAGGATACAATGAGCATCGAGTCTGATTTACGAAAAGATGGTATAAGAGTAGTTGACATACTTGATACAATGTCTGTAAACCGTATCGCTCATGATATTGCTACAAGGTTATGTGATACATTTCCAGAACTTTGTTTCAATGAAAGCGATTTATTTGCAAAACTTTCAAAATTAGGTATGTACAGAGCTACAATGCCAGAAGGTATGGCAGAGGCTAACTATTTTTATAAAAACACATCTATATACTTTAACTCTAAAATTGCTGTCGAAGATTTAGAAGAATTTGCAATTCATGAATGTATTCACTATATTCAAGAAGTTAAAGATAAACGAAATAACCTTGTTAGAATGGGATTATGCAATTTTGACAATTTAAAAATTGTTGGAATGGGCTTAAATGAAGCTGCAGTTCAATATATCACATCTAAAATAATAGGAATTGAAAAAGACTATGTTAAGTATTTTGGGATTTCATTTAGAACAATTAGCCCATCTTACTATCCTTTAGAATGTAATTTGATTGAACAAATGGCTTATATTACTGACGAAACAGTTTTATTTGATAGTACATTTACAAGTAATGATAAATTCAAAAATACATTTATTAGTTTAACTTCTGAAAAAACTTATGATGAAGTAGAGAAAAATGTAGATCAAATATTAGACCTTGAAGAAGCTATTATCAAATTAAACAATAAAATTTCTACATTTGATGAGCGAAATAAAACTGTAGATAAATTAGTTACCAAAGCAGAAAACTGTAAAAATAAAATTTCTGAATATTTTGAGAAAACTCAAAATTTAATTATAAAAAATTACTTTGATAAAGCTTTCAAACATATTGAAAACTTAGAAGAACTTGATAATTATAGAAGAAAACTAGATCATTATAAAAATTTAATTGGTCGCACAGACAATTATACTTTTTTTGATGATTACTATACAGAAAAAATGTCTCAATTAGAACATAAATCTAACGTACTTGAAAATGGAGGCATCGAAACAGCTCTTGAATTCAAGAAGCCTGATAATTTATTTGTTTCTTGGTTTAGAGCTATTAAAAACTTCGTAACAGGAGAAAAAATACATAATTAACAAAAGATTTTAGTATACAAATGATTTTAAAGTACTAATGAATACTTTACAAATGATAAATGTACAAATGATTTTTGCAAGTTATTATTTACAAAAGATATATATTACTAAAGATACATATACAAATGAAATCATACTAAAGATAATCTCAAAAAGTCGACAAAAATGTCGACTTTTTTATTTTAGATATTCCATTATTGAATATGCAGCATCTCTGCCAGAACGCGCGGCCCATGCCACAGTTCCTTTTGCACCTACAATATCTCCACCAGCAAAAATCTTTGGATTAGATGTTTTATTTTTTTCGTCAACTTGAATTCTTCCCCATTTATTTAGTTTCAAACCTAAATCTTTTACAAACTCCTCTGGTTCTGAGCCAAGTGTCATTATTATATAATCTATATCTATTTTATAATTACTATTAGGAATATTTATTGGAACCTTCCTTGTTTCTCCTTCTTTTTGAACAAGTTCTGTTTTTATTAGTTCCACTTCTTTTACAGTGTTTTTACCCAATATTTTTACGATATTGTTCTGAAATAAAAACTCTATCCCTTCTTCTTTTGCCTCTTGTATCTCTTTTACTTCTGCTGGCATTTGCTCTTCTGCTCTTCTATATATTACTTTTACTTCTTTTGCTCCTAGCCTTTTAATTGTTCTTGCACAGTCCATTGCTACATTTCCTCCACCAATTATAGCAACTTTTTTATTAGTATAGTTAGGATGATTTTGATATTCTAGCAATTGATTTCCACCATATACTCCTTGTAAGTTTTCTCCTTCTACTCCCATCTTTGTTGTTATATTTGCGCCAAATGCTAGAAATATTGCATCATATTCTTTTTCTAATTCTTCTAATGAAAATTCTTTTCCAAGTTCTTGTTTATATTTTACTTTTAGTCCTAAATCAATTATTTTTTGTATTGTATTTTTCACAATTTCTTTTGGTAGTCTGAATTCTGGAATTCCATGAATTAATAATCCACCTAAATAATCATATTTTTCATATATAGTAACTGAATAACCATTTTTCAATATAAATGCAGCTGCTGTAAGACCTGCTGGTCCACCTCCAACAATTGCAATTTTCTTATATTTATTTTTTACATTTATTTCTGCAATCTTATAATTTTTCTTTATTGCTATATCTCCTATAAATGCTTCCATTTCTCCAATACTTACAGGGTTTGACTTTATTCCTCTTACGCAAGAACCTTCACATTGTTTTGTGTGCGGACATATTCTTCCACATACAGCTTCTAAAACTGTAGTTTCTGATAATATTTCATATGCCTTTTTGTAATCCTCTTCTTTAATTGCTTTAATAAAACCTGGTATATTATTTTCTAAAGGACAGCCTTTATTTGAGCATGGTTTTACTGGACAGTTTAAACAATAATTTGCTTTTTCTTGTATTTCGTTCATTTTATTTCATTCCTTACATTTTGTATTCCTGATTATTTTATATTTTTTCTCTTTTTTAGTCAATTCGTCTGACCAAGTATAACAATAAATTCTATTCTACTCTTGCCTTTACAATGAACCTTTTTGTCGCATGTGCATTTCCATTTTCATAATAACATGTAATTAGTGTTACTTCTATCTTTCCATTTGTTAATTGGCTTGTACATGATGTGTCTTGAGGATCTACAATAAAAGTATCATATACTTTATAATTTAATGTTTTTCCATTTAAATCTGAAATTTGTATTGTATCTCCATTTTTTATATTAAGTAATTTTCCAAAAAATTTAGAGTTTTTATAATTGTGTCCTGAAACACACAAATTTCCTACTTCATTTGGATTTCCACCCCAATATTTTGTTACTGCCACTTTTAAAGTTTGTTCAGTTGTAGTAGCCAAAATTGGATAATTTATTCCTAATTTTGGTATGTTTATATTTCCTATACTGTCATATGATTTTCCATTTGATGCCTTATATTTCTTTGTAGTAGGTTTTGAATCATTAGTTTGTTCAGCTTGATTTTCTGGTTGTTGTTCTGTTTCAGGCTCTTCAATCTTCACCAATAAGGGTGTTTCTACTACTTCTTCACTGTTTTCACTAATCTCTTCCTTTTTTTCTACTTCTGGTACTTCATTATTTGAAAAACAATATGTTCTTATAATTAATCCTAATATTATAATTAACGATATTATTAATACTATAATTTTATTTTTTGTCATATTAAGCTCCTTTTTATCTATATCTTCGCATAACCTCTTGTAAATCTCTTATAAAATCAATCTTTTTAGATTCATCTCTTAAAAGAGCTGCCGGGTGCCATGTTGGCATATATAAAATGCCTTTTCTCTCTATCCATTTTCCCCTACTAGCTGTAATTCCATACTCTTTTCCTAATATATTTTTTAAAGCTACACTTCCAAGTAACACAATAATTTTAGGTTTTACTAAAATAACTTGATTACGCAAATAATCAAGACATGCATTTGCTTCATCATCTTGCGGATTTCGATTTCCTGGTGGCCTACATTTTACAATATTGGCAATATACACTTCTTCTCTTTTTAATCCTATTGCTTCAAATGCCATATTCATAAGTTTTCCTGCTTTGCCCACAAATGGTGTTCCTTGCAAATCCTCGTCTGCTCCTGGTCCTTCGCCTATAAACATTAGGCTTGCTTGTCTATTGCCTGTACCAAAAACTACATTATTCCTATTTTGGCACAATTTACATTTTTTACATTCTTTTGCTGTTTCCTCTAATTGCTCCCAATTATCATACATCTATTTTCACATCCTATATTTCAAAAATCCTCATAGCATTTTCATACGTTTTTTTTGCAACTTCTTCTAATGAAATTTCTTTTATATCTGCAATCTTTTGTGCAACATATTTTACATTTCTACAGTCATTTCTTTTTCCTCTATTAGGCTCAGGAGATAAATAGGGACTATCTGTTTCTATTAATATTCTATCTAATGGAACCATCTTTACTACATCTGGTGCATTTTTAGAATTCTTAAATGTAATTGGCCCAGCAAATGAAATATAATAACCCAATTCTAATGCTTGTCTTACTAATTCTTGATTTAATTGGCAGCAATGGAATATTCCAGCTTTTTTTACTCTATGATTTCTTATTATATCAATTGTATCAACAGATGCATCACGAGAGTGTATAACTATCGGTAATTTCATCTCATTTGCTAGTTCAATTTGTTTTATAAATGCTTGTTTTTGTAAATCACTATTTTCTTTATTCCAATAGTAGTCTAATCCTATTTCTCCTATTGCAACTAATTTTTTTGAATTTTTTTCCTTCACTATTTGTGTAATTTCGTCAATACTTTTCCACAGTTCTTGCTCAGATTGTGGAATATCATTAGGCGAAATGCCACATATCGAATATATATATTCATATTTTTTTGATAATTCCAAAGAAAACAAAGATGAAGGTATATTGTATCCAGCACAAACAAATTTGGTTATACCAGATTCAAATGTATCTTTTATAATTTTTTCTCTATCTTCATTAAATTTCTCATCATTATAGTGTGAATGTGAATCAAAAAATTCCATATTATACTCTACCTTTCTTTATTTTTCTAGAACTACTACTGTTGCAACAGCATATTTTTTACAATGTGAAATACTTATATCTATATCCTCTACTTCTTTCATAAATTCTTCTTTTATTTTCACATATGGTCTACCATTAGAGTCATTTTTCACTTCAATATCTTTCCAACTAATTTGATACTTGTCTTTTAATCCTGCTGAAATAGCCTTAAAAACCGCTTCTTTCACTGCAAATCTTGCTGCGTAATGTTGATATTTTTGAATTTTTTTACTTTCGCAATATTCAATTTCCTCCTGTGTATATACTCTTTTACAAAATTCTCCATTTGTTTCTTCTATGCTTTGTTTCACTCTCTCAATTTCTATAATGTCTGTTCCTGTTCTAATTTTCAATTTTTATTTTCATTCCTTTCTTTAAGCCACATCATAGTCTAAGAACAATAGTGGACAGATTAATTTTTTATTATCAAATAATAAAGTTGATATATATGCATTATACATCAACTTCTTCTGTTATTTGCCCAAAAACAATAAATTAATTAAATTAATTATTAATGCAATCACCAAAATCACAATAATTATCGAATTGTTTTTTGCTGTTTTCTCTATATTCATTTCTTTATATAAAATATCATATTTATTTTTGGTTTCTATATATGTTTTTTTCAATTCTAGTACTTCATTTAAATTTTGATAAAATAATGAACCTGTATCATCTGATGTCACTTCATTAATCCATAAAGTTTGCGTAAAATAAATAAATTCTTTTCGTGCTTTATTTATATTTATATTTTGCTCAAATTCTAAATTTATTTTTCTTAAATATATTTTTGTATAAAGTGCTAATATATATGTATATAAATATTGTTTCTCAAATTCATGTGGAAATACTGTATAATTATTCATATCACAACTTGAGCCAAATAATGTTACGCCTTGTTTAGTTACACCTAATTTAGCATATTTCCATTTTGAAATAACTTTCATATCTTCTTTAGAATAATTTACACTATTATCACTTGGTAAGATATTTAGAAATTTCATATAATTACTTCTAATATTATCAAATTCGTTTGTATTATTCCAAGCCTCTTGGTCAATGCATACATATGAAAACGTTAAAAATCTTTCTGTGTCAATATCTAATTTTAATGCTTCTGTCATAGGTCCTGTTATTCCTGATATGAAATCTTTAAAATATTGTACATCAGCAAAATAGTCTGTTTGTACTCTTATATTATCATAATTATTCATATTAGCAAATTCTTGGTTTATGTCTCTAAATTTATAATTAAAATTCAATAAATCTGCAAATTTATTGCTTTCTTCTATGTTTGTTTTTATACATAGAAAGCATATTCCTGTATTAAAACATATTATTTCTATTTTAGGAATTTTAAAAAATATTCCACTTCTTTCTGCTGTTTTTCCTTGTATGTCTTTTTTTATATTATATTCAAAGATTGTACAAGGATTTTGTGCTAATATTGCTGCTTTAGTTTCTAGTGGTAAGTCATTCAACCTTGCTAGTCTTGTTTTGCTATAATTAAAACTATTAAACATGTAGTTTCTTGCTCTATGAGAAAAATATGAATATAAACTTAAATCATTTTCTTTTTTGAACATTTTTAATTCACAGTTTTTATCTTTCAATAATTTTAATAAATATTTTGTAAATTTATTTTCTTTAATTACATAAGGGTATATAAAATAAGTATATTGATATTTTGTCTTTAGCTCCATATATTATTACTTTCCTCTCTCCAATAGATATCATCTTTTGGTTATTTTTCACAATAGTAATTCATGTTTAAATCTTCTCCTAAGTGCCATTTTCCTATAAAATCTATTTTTAAATTATTTTCCAAGTCATATTGTGGTTTTGCAACTTCTTCTCCATTTTTGTTGATTGAACCCCATTTGCCGTCTTTTTTTACTGCTGCATATCCATATTCATTTTGCTCTGTTGCGTCATCATATATATATTCTGTTACAGGCTTTCCTTTTTTGTCAACATATCCGTATTTGCCATCTTCTTTGCTTAAAAAAATAGTATTATTTTTTAATACATTTATATTTGAAGTTTCTTCTCCTTTTAAAGAGTAATATTTGTAGTCATTATTTATTCTCATTCTTATATATTCATCTTCTGTGTTAACTTCTGAAAGTATTCCTGTTGCTTTTACTTGATAATTGTTATCAATTATAGATGTTTGATAATCTGCATTTTCTGCAAATATTAAATCAGCTTTTTCATTATATGTCATTCCTGTATATTTCAATTCAACTTGCACATTCCCTATATTGTCTATTATTCCATATTTGTTATCTAGTTTTGCTATATATGTACTATCTTTTATTTCTTTTAAGTCTTGATATTTTGCTTCTAATGTTACTTCTCCAGAAGTATTTATTTCTCCATATAGATTGTTTTTAACAAATATAAAACCATTTGTTGTTGCTGATTTCAATTCATCAAATCCTTTATCTAATATTGTTTCTCCTTTTGAATTTATTACTTTTTGTTTTCCATTTTCTTTAACTAAATAATATTCTTTTAAATAAACTGATGATATTTCATCATAATTGTTTTCAAGTATTTGTTTTTTGGTAGCACTTACTACTCCATATTTTTCGTTTTCGTCTACAGTAATATATCCTTCTTTATATGTTTCTCCTAATATTTTTATGTCTTTATAATTTGCTTCTATAATGATGTTTCCATTGTCATTTACTAGCCCTAATTTTCCGTCTTTTTTTATTATGATACTATTTTCTTGCCCATCTAATCCTGAGATTTCATCATATTCTAGTGGTAACACTTCTTTTCCTGTTAGGTCTATTAATCCGTATTTTCCACTTTTTTCTACTTTTAAGATGTTTTTTTCGTACCACACATTGTTGTTTTTATCTATGTTCTCAATTGGTTCTATTTGATCATATTCTGTTAGTATTTCTTCATTTTTTTCATTTATTGCTTTTGTTTTATATGTTCCACTGTTTTCGTCTACATCATATGTGCAGATAAATACGTCTTTTTCTTTATTTGGTATTACTATCATTTCTTGATATGATGGTTGTATTACCTCATCTCCATCTTGGTTTATTACTCCCCATTTATTTTGCGAATATAGTACAAAATATTGATAGTTTTTGGTTACTTTTTCTCTTTGTTTTAATACGTTTCTTACCATGATTATAACCATTATTAAAACTGCTATAGCAATTATTACAGCGAATACTTTTGTGTAATTTAGTTTTCCTTCTGTTTGATATCGTTTTCCTCTTGCCATATTTACTATCATCCTTCCATATTTTTTTACAAATATAATATATCATAAAATGTTTTAAGTTACAAGTAAATTGCTAATAATTATTTTATTAAAAATCATAATATAATAGCCTGATTAATTTCTTCACATTTTTTGGAGATGTTTTTTGATTTTTTTCACGTTTTTTGGAGATGATTTTATGATTTTTTCACAAAAATTGAAGATGTATCTGTGTTATTGTACTCTATCAATACTTTGAGTGTTGTTTTCTGCAAATCTCAAAAAGAGATATGTGGATACATATCTCGTGCAAAACTTTATAAATTTATTTTGCTCTATTTCCTTTTTTATAATTAGCAAGAATTTGCTCTTTAGCTGCAATTGTCTTTTTTAAATCTGCAATCTTATCATCATATAAATCACATAAAGCATTTATTTGTTCATTTGTCAATTCTTTAATAGAAACTTCCCCATTATGATATCTTCTTTGAAGTTCAAAAATATTTGAATTATCAACTTCTACATTTCTTATTGAATCTCTAAAAGCATCACTTTTTTCCATTTCCATTTCTAAATGTTCATTAACAACGTTATTTACTTCTATTTCTTTTTTTCCAAATAAATTTCTAAAAAAATTTTTTATCTTTCCAAATATATTATTATCTTCGTTTCTTTCGATTAAATCTTTTTCTTGAGTATTTTCTTTCATATCTTATTCTCCTATTTCAAATTCATCTGCCTTTGATGAAATTCCTTGTACTTTCGCAATATCATTTGAAAGTTCAGAATCTCTTTTTTCTAATTCTAATGCCATTCGTTTTTTTCCTTCTAGCCTATCTTCTTGAAATTTTCTTTCTCTCGATATATTCTCTGCTGTTTCTACTGTATTTTTTTCCATATTAATCCTCCTTAATTCATCTGTACAATCAAATTATATACTAACCCTTATTTAATTTCAAGCCTTTTTTTAAATTATTCTTGTTTAACAAGTTTACATACAATTATGCTCATGTCATCTTTTGCAATTCCGTAGCTATTGTCAACAGCTTCATTTAAAATTACATCTGCAATTTTTTGGCAATTTGTAGTTTCAATATCTTCTAACATATACTTTACCCAAAGTTCTTTGTTTTTATACTCTATATTCGCATCTAAAATCCCATCACTACACATTACCAAAATATCTTGATCTTCTATGTCTTTATCATAAGTTGTTAAATTTATATCTTTTAAAATTCCTGCTGGCAAGCTTAGTGATTTTACTATTTGAACCTTTTTCTTATTTTTTATATATGTTGGACAAGCTCCATTTTTTATAAATTCTATTTTTCCATTATATAAGTCAACAATTACTATATCTAGTGTTGCAAAAATCTCTTCATTCGTATTCATAATTGTTGTATTTATCAAATCTATTGATGTATCTTTATCAAATCCTGACATTAATAATCTTTCAAGCATTTTTATTGCTATCTGGCTACTTTTTCTAGCATCTGGCCCACTTCCCATTCCATCACTTAATGCAATTAAATATTTTCCATCATTTAATCTTATTTGCAACGAACTATCTCCTGAAACAGGGCTGTCTTCTTTTATTTTTGTAGCCTGTCCTATTTGCACAATAAATTTATCTGCTGATAAATAACTAATTACCCTTTTACCTTGTTTGTTAAACTTACGGATTTTTGTCTCATTTCTCATTAGTTTTTCATTCAAACTTTTTTCTAATACTTTTTGAATTTTATCAAAGTCTGAATTTTCATTTATTTTACTATCATCTTGCAAGTATACATCTATAAAATATCTATTTTCTTTTTTGTTTATTTCTATTCCGTCACACAAGATCCCTTTTATTTCAAGTGATTTTATAATTTTTCCTTTTTTATCTGAATAATCATCTTCATTTTTAATTTCTTTTTCCATTTTTACTGCTATACTTGATATTGCTTTTGAAACCCCATCAAGCTGTGCTTGTACATTTTTTTTGTTTGATTTTACTTTTTCTTCCCAAATGAAATTTGACTTGCTTACTTTATATGCATAATTTACTGCTTTTACTATTTGTTCAATATCTGTATTCATCCTTTTGCTTATTTTTTCATCATTGTATTGAACTATGTAACTATTAAATTTTGAAAATGTTTTTAACAAATCTTCTCTATTTATTTCTTGTTTGTCTAACAATATGTCAAATAATTCGTTTACAATTTCATTTTCAGGCTTTGTCATATCATCATATAACATATTTTCTTCAAGTCCATCTAAATTATTTAACAATTCTGTTATAAATGCTTGTCTATTTTTAAAGTACATATTTGTATCATTTTTTTCTTGATATGTACTTGCTATATCTTTTATGGTTTCTGATACCATATTTAGCTGATCTATTGTTTCTTTACTTTGCTCTAATCCTCTTTTATTATATTCTGGCAACATATTATCGGTTCTAACAAGTTCTTCTATATTTATGCCAGCCCACTTTGGTATTGCAAGCAACCCTAGTGATGCAATTAATGCCTCTTTTATTACTACTAAATCGTTTGCTGTTCCATTTGTAGCATATAACAATATTCCATTTCCTATAAGAAATCCTGCAATTACTCCTATTTTTCCAAATCTATTTAGCAATCCTGCTACCATTCCTGAAAGCGCATATATTGCAACTACAATAGGTTCGTTTTGAGCAATTATCCCTAAAGTTACACCAATTGTAACCCCAGCAGTTGCTCCAACTAAAACACCATTTTTCCATCCTAAAATTAGTACAATTAATATGCTTAAAATATTTCTGATTGATAACCCTAATATTGAAAAATCTCCAAGTGCGGAAAAAGCTATGGAAACTAATAAACTTGCTCCTATTACTTCTTCTATTGAAAATGCTTCTTTTTCCATCATTTCTTGTATTACAATCAATGAGTTTACAAATATTTTATAAAATACTACTGAAAATATAGCTAATGTTATATGTATTAACATGTCTGCAACTGTAAATCTTGTTAATATTAGTTTTGCTAACATAACTAAAAATATACTTACAAAAACATGTCCTGCTATTTGTATTTGCTCATTTTTGTATTGGTCATTTTCTTTTGGAGGTTTTATACACATTAATATTAGCAATACTAATATTATTAATATGTAGTTTAATGCTCCTGTTGCTCCAACTCCTATTATATTTCCTAAAAGTCCAGCCACTACTACCATTATTGCAGGCACTCCACCTGCTAAGCTTGCAGCAACTATCGCTATGCTAAATGGCGAAACTTCTTGTCCCATTCCAATTGTTGATATCATAAATGCGATTATATATATGATTACATTTTTTATTTTTATTAAATTTTTTAACATCCTTACCACCCTCATAACCTTTTCATAATATAGCAATATTTTAATCCTTTTCTTTTGTATTTTTTGTCTTTTTTAGTACTCTACCATAAAAAAGTTTTTTACATTTTGTGATATTTATTTTTTTATTATTTTATTTTCCTTTGTTTTGTGTTTTATATTTTATTATATCTTGCCGAAAATTACAAGTTTTTTGGATAAATTACACAATATTTTATCGCAATTTGATGTTTTTCTAATCTTTATAAGAATATCATTAATAATAATGTAATTTTATTTAGGAAACTTTTTATTTTTGGTTCATATAATAAAAGTAATAACATATTTTATTTAGAGGTGATACTATGTCTAACAACATAAATGATTTATTTGCAAATTTAAATGTTCCTGATGATGTAAAACAAATGATTAATAACGGCTCTTCTAATGACTTGAATAATTTACTTAGCCAAGTTTCCCCTGAAATGATAAATAATCTAAGTAATATTCTTAATTCTAATGCACAAACTTCATCTCAGAATTCTTCTAATCAAAATATTAACAATTCCACTTCTAATAATAACAATAATTTTAATTTAGACATGAACACTATTATGAAAATGAAGTCTATTATGGAAAATATGAATAATAAAAATGACCCTAGAGCGAATTTACTTTATTCTTTAAAACCATATTTACGTGATAGTAAAAAAGATAAATTAGACCAGTATGTTAATCTGTTAAATGTTTCTAAAATTGCTGAACTTATGAATAAAAATAATGATAACAAAAAGGAGTAAATTTATGATGCCTTATTATAAATACTATAATCCATATAATAGGAATCCATATTTTTATAATAATTATAGACCTACTTATAGGTCAAATTTCACTCCTGGACCTACATTTAACCAACCTCAAAATTCTTCTAATAGTGCTCCTACTCCTGAAAGCCGTAATAATTCTAATTCTAAAGACGATGATGATGTTTGGTTTGATTTATTTGGTATTAAACTTTATTTTGATGATGTTCTTATTCTTAGTCTATTATTCTTTTTGTATAAAGAAGAAGTTAAAGATGAGGGATTGTTTCTTGCTCTTGTTTTGTTATTAATCAGCTAAAAGACACAAAACTCAAAGCATTTTGTGTCTTTTTCTTTAATGTTATCTCTATTTTTTTCGCAGCGAATGTATCGATATAAAAATATAAATTTTCATAGAATTACGAATGCACACTTTTAAGTAAGTCGAGTAATGAAATGAAAATTTATAATTTTTATATTTAATTCTTTGTTTGAGCTCATTCTATTTTATCGCTACACAGGACTCAGAGCTACAATTAATAAAGTACTACACGAAAGCCGACGACGACGCTGGCGTTTAAAATGATCGTAGGGTAGCCAAAACGGTCGGCTGCAGGATTATTGCTACCATTGCTGTTACAAGTACCTCCTCGTATGGCACAAGAACTTTCTATTGCAGCACGAGAAATTAAATTAACATGTTCTAGTGTAAACTCAAATACATTTCCAGCCAAATCATATATTCCTTGTTTACTAAAATCATCACTTGCTCCTGTTGATAATAATACCATTGTATCTGAATCTTTTATTCCATATGCACCACTTGTCCAATCAAAGTTTTTAAGTTTGCCATCATAAATAGCATATTTAGAATTTGAATTTGTTATATTCCATGCACTATTAGTGTAATTTCCCCAAGATGTACTATCTGTTTTCAAGTCCATTTGACTTGTTCCTTTGGTTTCTAAATATTTTAATACTAAATCCCATTGTACTCCAAACATTAAACTACTTGTATGATTTCCCGATTTCATATTATTTGCTAATGTTTGTGCCTGACTACATGTTACATAATTATATGGATATGCATTTTGCTTTATTACTGGTATTTCTGTTGGTGCTGTATTTTCATCTCCATCTGTTTTTGGCGCATTTTCTATTCCTGTTTCATATTTTCCTATATAAAATCCTCCATTTTGATATACACTCTTTAACATTGTTTTCTTTAAATTTGTATATTCATCACTTGTTAGTCCTACGCCTGAATAATATTCATCTTTATAGCTTGTTCCATCTCTATAATCATTTGTATATGTGTGTAAATCTGCTTCTATTGCTGTATATTCTTCATCTGTAAAATTTGTTATACTTAATCCTGCTGTTGGATATACTTCTTCTGTCATTGGTACTTCTATCCATACATATTGGTTTCCTGTACTATCTTGGATTGTTAATCCATTTTTTAATGTTGTTCCTGATACTTGGGTAAATCCTGTTGGTAAATATGGTTTTGTTGTTTTCTTGCTTGATACTGTTTCTGAACTTCCATTTGCTTCTTCTCCTGGTTGTTTTGGTTCTGCTTTTATACTTACTCCTATATTAGATTTTAAATCTTCTTTTGTTTCATCTATTGGTGTTTTTAGTAATCTTACTGTTACTTTTAATGTAGTTTCTTCTTGTGCTTTTAATGTTGTTTTTTCTAGTGAACAGATTACCTCAAAATACGTTTGATTTGAACTTGTTGCTTCTGCTGTTAAGTCTGCTGATATATCTGAACTTAGATTTTTTACTGTATATGTCGCTATTGCTTCATCTCCTTTGGCCGTTAATCCAGTTACATTTACACTTCCTTGTGTTTTATCATTAGAATTTATTGTTGCTACTGTTGTTCCTTTTCCACTTGTACTCGGTGTTCCTATGAATTCTACTTTAAAATTTTCTTGTTTTGCTTGTGCACTTCCTACACCATTTATATTTAATTCTACATTAGTTATTGCCGCATATGCTACTGCTACTAATATTATTACTACAAGTAGTACTCCTCCTACTATTTTCGTGTTTTTTCCCATGTTTATTTTTTCCTCCTTCTTTTGCTTTAAGATGTTATTCTATTATAATCTGATCTCCATCAGCATAAATATAAGCATTATCATAAACATACTCTTCATTCATATCAAACTCTTTAACAATGTTTGAAATACGAATCTGTACAGCATCAAGGGTACTTACTGCTATAATCGCTTCTTTATTTCCTTTAGCGCCTGCATGAGCTAAGCCCCTAAGAGTTCCTATTACTGCAATATTATCAGCAGCAATTACTTCTGCACCTGCATTAACATCCCCTATTATTACCAAACTTCCTTCAACTTCTAATCGTTGTCCTGAACGAAGTGAACCTTTATGAAAAGTTGTTTCAGATGTTCCTACATCTTTTTTATAGCTACGTGTAATGCTATGTAATCCAAGAGTTGTCGGAGTATCAAATTTAATTTCAACATCAATTTTACTTTTTATTATTTCTCTAATTTCTTCAAGTTCTTTATTTGTTAAAATTTTTCCAGTAACCCTTATAGGTGTTTTTTCGTCTTGATACATTTTTTTTAAATCTTTCATTTTTTTGTCTAATTCTTCAATTACATCTTCTTGTTCTGCATTATCATCTATTTTTATTACAACTTCATCTGTTCTTAAATTTATACTAACACTATTCATTATTTAATATCCTTTCACAAAATACTTTATCTTATTTGTTCTACAAATGGTGTTGCTGTCATTGATTCATTAATTTCTGTTGATTCATTCATTCCAAAATATTGTGTTAGCACATCTCTTGCTACTTCTGCTGCATAATTACCATGTCCGCCATTTTCAATCATTACAACAACTGCAACTTCTGGCTTCTCATATGGTGCAAAACACACGAACCAGGCATTAACAAGGTCATTTCCGTTTTTATCTTTTCCTGCTTCTGCAGAACCTGTTTTTCCTGCTACTTCTTGATTAAATCCTTTGAAAATATTGTAAGCTGTTCCACCTGCTTCACTTGCCGCCATTCTCATTCCTTCTTTAGCAACATTAACACTTTCTTGGTTAATTGTTATTCCATCATCTGTATCTGAATATCCTAATTTTTCGTTAGTATATTGTGTAATCTCATCTCTTGAAACTTCAGAACCATCTGAATTCAAAATTGATTTTACTATTGTTGGTTTTACAACATTTCCTCCATTTGCAATAGATGAAATGTACTTTGCAATTTGCATTGGTGTAAAGTTGTTATCTCCTTGTCCTATTGAAGCATTTAAAACATCTCCTGGTCCTATTCTTCCACCATTTCTAAGTTTTGCATATGTTTCTTTTGAGGCAACTGCTCCTTCTTTCTCGTTTGGTAATTCTATTCCTGTTTTTTTACCAAGACCAAAATGTAATGCATATTTTGATAAATTATCAATTCCCATTCTGTCTCCTGTTTCGTAGAAGAAATAGTTACAAGAATGTTGCAATGCTTGTGTTACATTCTGATATCCGTGTCCTCTATGATAACTTGTATAATACCAACATTTCCATTCCATATTATATTTTCTATATACACCTGTGTCGTTTATTCTTTCTTTTGTAGTTATTGCACCTGTTTCCAAACCTGCAATTGCAGTAACCATTTTGAATGTTGAACCAGGCTCATATGTAGATTGAATAGTTTTATTTATTTGTGGGTGTCTAGAATCATCTCTTAAATATGCCCAATTTTCTTGCGAAATTCCACCAACAAACCATTGTGGTTCAAATGTTGGATAACTTGCTGTTGCTAAAACTTCTCCTGTATTCACATTCATTACAACTGCTGCTCCACCTTGTGCATCATAAGTTTGTGCAAAGCCACCGCTTCTTATCTTATTTATACAATTCTCCAAAGAGTCTTGTGTCACTTTTTGCAAATTAGAATCTATTGTAAGTACAACATCACTTCCAGCAATTGCATTTTTTGCTACTGTTTCTCCCGTAATAGTTCCATCAACAGACATTTCTACTTGTTTTTCTCCATCTGTACCTTTTAGATATTTTTCAAAAACATATTCTATGCCTGTTTTTCCTATTATATCGTCAATGTTATATATATCTTTATTTGCATTATATTCATCTTCTTTTATTTTTCCTGTATATCCAATTACATGTGCTGCTAAATTTCCTGCTAAATATGTTCTTGCTGCATTTGTTGAAATGCTAACACCTGGAAAATCACTATTTCTTTCACTTATTTGTGCAACTACTTCTTCATTTACATTTGTTGCTATTGTTATTGATTTTGTTGCACTATACCCTGTAGTTGTTATTATATATCTGATTGAAATTATTTTTCTTATTTCTTCTACATTATCATTTGTTATTTCATATTTATTTTTAAATTTATAAAATGATTCTTCTGCCGTAGCATCTTCTGCAATTTTATATTTCTTTTTCCAATTTGTTAACTCATCTCCACTAATAGTAAATTCAAAAGGATTTATTTTTATTGGAAATGTATCATCATATCCTATTTGATATTTGTTTAATAATTCTACTAAATTTAATACTGACTTATTTAATTCATCATCTGATATATTTGTTTTATATATTTCAATATTATTTTCTGTTTTTACTCCTGCAAGTTCATTTCCTGACCTATCTAAAATCGAACCTCTTGCAGCTTTTATTATGGATGTTCTTGATAATCTTGTATTAGATTGTTCCCTATAACTTTCTCCGTGAACAACCTGAAGGTTAAAAAGTTGTACAATTAATATTATTCCTATTAAATATACTAAAATATTAATTATATTAAACCTGATATTAACTTGTTCTTTTCCTTCTTCATCAAAATTTATTCTATTGTTCAACTTTTCACCAACTTTCTACTTCTAAAAATATCTTGTTAGAATTTTGTCTCCTTTTATTTCATTTTCTACTTCATATCCTACATTGTTTATTATTGGATATAAAATTATTATAAGCAATATATTGTATATTGTTTCTATTAGTAATATTTTTATAAAATTTAATATTTCAACATTTATTCCTAATACTATAAATTGTAAAAAATATAATGCAATTTCATAAATTATAGTACAAATTACTCCCATTAATAAAATCGTAATTCTACTATCTTTCGAAAGTGTTTTTTCTAAAGCACCACTAATAATACCTATTAGAGCTAATGCCACAGAAGTTAGACCAATATTTTTTCCTACCCAAAAATCTATAAGTATTCCTGCCATGATACCATAAATGGTTCCCATCGTTCTGCCCATATATAAGCCTATAAACATCATAAAAATCACAAACATATTAGGCATTATCCCTGCAATTGTAAAATGACTAAAGAAAATTGATTGGAGTAAATAAATTACAATAAATGTTATTATTAACGAAATATGTATTAATACTTTTTTCATTTTCATAATACCTTTCTATTGATTTGTTATAACAAGAACATTTTCAAGTTTTTCAAAGTCAACTGCTGTTTCTATTGTTGCATAAGAGTCTGTTTTATTTGAACCTTCATTTACCTTTTTTATTTTTCCAACATGTATTCCTTTTAGATAAATTCCACCAAGCCCAGAGGTTTCTACACTATCTCCTTGAATTATTCTTGCATTTGTATCTATATTTGAAGCACTTAATACAGATTTGTTTTCTATTGTTCCTTTACATATCATTGTATCCCTAGTAGTGCTTGCAATACAACTTGTAGCACTCGCACTATCTACAATAGTTTGTATTTTAGCTGTTTTATTAGTTGTTGAAATAACATAGCCAACAAGACCTTCATCAGCTAATACTGTCATTTTTTCTTTTACTCCATTATCACTACCAATATTTATAACAAGCGTTTTTGAATAGTTACTTATATCTCTTGAAATTATTGTTCCTGGAACTGTCTTATATTCGCCATATTTTTCTGCCAAATTTAATTGTTGTTTTAATTGATCATTTTCATTTTTCATAATTTCGTATTCTCTTAATTGTTGTTCTAATTCACTATTCTTTTGTTTTAAGGATTCGTTTTCTGTTTTTAGTTCATTTACATTTTGAAAAAATTTGTCATTATTATTTATCTTGTTTTTTAAATATGTTAAACCGTTCTCTATCGGCATTACTATTGTACTTGCCACATTTTCTATACTTGTAATTTTTTCTGAATTAACATTTGAAAATATTACCAGCATTATTAAAATAATAATTGTAATTATTATTCCAACAATTCCACCTTTTCTATCTCTTTCCATACACTATCTTCTCTTTCTTGAATTTATTAAAATCGTTCTTAATTTCTCTATGTCTTGTAAAGTTTTCTCTGTTCCTTTTACGACACAATCCAATGGTTCTTCTGCAACATATACAGGCATCCCTGTTTCAGCACTTATTAACTTGTCCAAGTTTTGTATTAATGCTCCTCCACCTGAAAGCATTATTCCTTTTTCCATAATATCAGAAGCAAGCTCTGGCGGTGTTTTTTCTAATGTGATTTTTACAACTTCTACTATCTTATTTATTGATTCTTGCATTGCTTGTTCTACTTGGTCTGAAGTAATTATATCTGTTCTTGGTAGTCCACTATTTAAGTCTCTCCCTTTTATTTTCATCGTCATTTGAGTCATTAATGGAGTCGCACATCCTATTTCTTTTTTTATTTGTTCTGCTGTTTCTTCTCCAATTGCAAGATTCATCTCTCTTTTCACATAATTTATTATATCTTCATCCAATTCATCTCCTGCAATTCTTAATGAATTACTAATTACTATTCCTCCTAAAGAGATTACTGCAACTTCTGTTGTTCCTCCACCAATATCTACTATTATATTTCCACTTGGTTCTTCAATTTCTATTCCTGCTCCTATGGCAGCTGCCATAGGTTCTTCTATTAAATAAACTTCTCTTGCCCCTGCACGAATTATTGCCTCTTCAACCGCTCTTTCTTCTACTTCTGTTATCCCTGATGGAACCCCTACTAATACCCTTGGTCTTATTGCATTATATCTCTTACATACTCTTTCTAATAAATTTTTTAATAATAGTTTCGTTGCTGTAAAATCTGCTATTACTCCATCTTTTAATGGTTTTACTGCATTAATTTCTTTTGGTGTTCTTCCTATCATTTCTTTTGCCTCAAATCCTGTTGCAATTATTCCTCCTGTCTTTACATCTATTGAAATTACTGACGGTTCTCTTACTACTATCCCTTTTCCTTTTATTGTTACTAATATGTTTGCTGTTCCTAAATCAATACCTATATCTTTAGAATTGAATGATAAAAAATTCATTGTTATTTCTTTCCTTTCTCATCAGCCTCTTTTTGCTTTTCTCTCATTGAAAATATACTTACATATTTTAAATCTCCGATTACAATATGGTCTAACAGTTGAATTCCTAATATTTTAGAGGCTTGTTCTACATTTTTTGTAAATTCTATATCTTGCTTACTTGGGGTTGGGTCTCCTGTTGGATGATTATGTATTAATATTATTTTAGCTGCTTCTATTTTTACTGCTTCATTTAATATTGACCTAATTGTTGCTGCTACAAAGTTTCCCCCGCCTTTTGCAATTTCTTTTATCCTAATTAGTTTATTTTTATTGTTTAACATTGCAACTTTTAATATCTCTTGTTTTTCAAATCTTGTTCTTTCCATTAGTATTTCTGCAATATCTTTTGGCCTCAATATTTGCTTTTCTTTATAACTTGATACTGAATTTATTCTGGTTGCTAACTCACATACTGCCTTTAATTGAATTGCTTTTATTTTTCCTATTCCTTTTATTTTTGTGAATTCTTCAACAGTTAAATCACATAAAAATTTCAAATTGTCTTTTTCGTCAGTATTAAGTTTTAAAACTTTTTGTGCTAAACCTACGGCTGTTTCATCTTTGGTTCCTGTTTTTATTATTATTGCTAACAATTCTGCATTTGTTAAAGCCTTAGCACCATACTGTTCTAGCTTTTCATATGGTCTTTCAGCTTCTGGTAATTCTTTCATTTTTATTGGCATATTTTTGATTCCTTTCTCTGAAAAAAAGGCTCCCCTATACCATGTTATTATTATATATTGTATTTATATTTTTTTCAAGTCTTATAAATGTTTTTTTACCAAAAATTGTTCCTTTAAATATAATATTATTAGTAGTATAATATATTTAATGGATTATGGAGGTTTTAAATGAAATTCGAAAAAATTACAGATACACAAATAAAAATTATTCTTGATATAAAAGATATGGAATTGCACAATATCACAAACAAAAGTATCATTGCCACTTCTACATTTCCTCAAAAGCTTTTACAAACCATGTTAAAAACTGCTGAAAAGGAAGTTGGCTTCAAAGCAGATGCTTCTAAACTTTTAGTTGAAGCTACTATGCCAAATAACACTGAATGTATTTTTATTATTACAAAATTAACAACTAAAACTATATCGTCACTGGACAATTCTTTTGTTTTTAAATTTGATTCTTTTGATGATTTTATTGCATTGTGTACTTTTTTGAATAATTTGTCTGATTTAAACTTAAAAGATTTTTCAGAAAATTTTTCTCTAATTTTTTATAATAATACATATTATTTATACGACTTTGATATCGGTAAATATTCAATATTACTTGATTATATGAAAGAGACATTTTCAGAATTTGGTACTAGAATTTATAACTCTATAGAAATTGAAGGTATTTTAAATGAATACGGAAAAGTAATTTTTGAAGACAATGCTATTGTTAATTGTATTTTTCATTTTATATAAAAAACATTACTTGTTTATATAATTAAAAAGCCTTAGAAATATAAGTTTTTATTATATTTTTAAGGCTTTATTCAAAAATATTTTATTTTAATATAAGTAATTTTGCGGATTATATGCGACTCCATTTACTCTAATTTCTATATGTAAATGTGGTCCTGTACTATTTCCTGTATTTCCTACGGCTGAAATCACTTCGCCTTGACTAACAGTTTGCCCAACTTTCGCATATAATTTACTGCAATGTCCATAATATGTTTCTATACCATTTCCATGTGATATTACCAACAAATATCCATATGAACCTTTGTAACCTGCAAAAGTGACTGTTCCGCTAGCTGCTGCTTTTACTGGTGTTCCTATTGGAGCTGCAACATCTAATCCTGTATGATTACTAACTCTTATGTTACTTTTTGCCCCAAATCTAGATGTTATTGTTCCAGAAATTGGTCTGATCAGATTTAAACTTAATGGAACTTTTTGATAAGATATATTTGTTGAAGTATTTACTTTTCCTACTTTAACTGCTTGTTGTACAACTGGTTGTTGAATTACTACTTTTTCTTTATATAATGATGCTACAGTTGCTTCTACTTCTGAAAATTCTTTTAATTCTGTATCATACATTTCCATTATTGATATATTATCTATGTTATCACTATCTTTCTCTTTTAATTGATTAATCACGCTTTCAGCTTGTGAGAAATCACTAACATATGCTTTCTCTTCCCCATCATCTAATACTGCATAATATTTATAATAAACAATACCTGATTGTTTTATTTTATCAAAGATTTCATCGTCATTTGTAACTATATTTCTTTTTAACAAACACATTTTATATTCTGGCAAATTATCAATTTGTACAAATGCTATATGGCTGTTTGCGTCTCCATCCCCTGATTCCATATATTTATTTATTTTACTTTGTAATTTACTTTTATCTTTACTATATCCTACGGCTTCTCCATCTATTGTTACACTATATATTGGTTTAAAAAACAATGCTACTGCACATATTATTAGGAATATAGAAACAGCTATAAGTATTGTAAGCTTCATTGATTTTCTTGCAAATACTAATATTTGTTTAAACATCATATTCTCCCTTGTATATATTTTTTTGAATTATATACTATTTACGTGCAGTTTAGCAATTTTTCTGCTGTTTATTTTTAGCTATTTTTTCTCTTTTTTACTTCTATTTTCTATTTTTCTCTCTTGTTATCTCCTTTTATTTTAACTTATCCTTGTTGTAGTTCAGTTTTTACTGTTTCAATTTCTGTTTGACTAGCTTTTTGTGCTGGTTTGTAGTATCCTTTTGTATTAGCTACTTTAAATAATTCATATTGAAAACTTTCATCATTATTTCTTATTTGTTGAAATACTTGTCTTAGTTGTATATTTTCTGATTCTGAAATTGCAGTTTGATATGCTCCTAAATCTGCTTTAACACTTCCAAGAACATCATTAACCATTGTTTTTTCATCCATTGTTTTTATCCCCCTTTTTAATTATTTAAAAAACTCATAAGTTTTTGCTTTGTGTTTAATGCATCCTGCGCTGATTTTGTAAACATTTGCTTTATTTGTGTATCTTGTACTTGTAATGAGTATGCATTTAATTTTTGGTATGCAGTTTCATGTGCTCCTATCAAATGTCTCAAATGTTGTAATTCTGCTTGTGTTAAATCTGCCATTTATATCACTCCTTTTCATAAAATATATAAATATCATTTCCAATTTTTTCAAAATTATACTAAAAAAATAATACAAACTTTGAACTTTATTATAATGCAAAAAGTTGCCCTTAGGCAACTTTAAACCATGTCTTTAACCTTATCTCTGTAATAATATAAGAATTCCATAGTTGTTGGAATTCCAGTTTCATAATTTACTCTTGCAGTATAATATCTTGTTAAATCTTCAATTGCAGATGCTCTCCATGCATGATATATAGCATTTTGAATCCCATTACTAATCGTTGTTGCAGACTTTTTATATACAGTTGTTAAATATTTAATAACATTTGTATCTCCATCTTCATTTTCTATTAAATATAAAATTGCATCATGTATATATTTTCTACCTTTTAGATTTGAGGTTACACCAATCAATTCTAATTCACTATTAATACAATCAGAAATTTTCTCTCTTTGACTCTTAATCATGTCTTCTACTGACTTATTTACAACTTCTATTGGTACTTGTCTTAAATTTATAAAATGATTTAAAACAAGATTTGTTGAATATTGTGGATGGTCTTTATAAAGTATCAAATCCACTCCATTTCTGTGTAATATTTGATATGTTCTTTTTGAATTTACATGTGTTGTTACAATAACAATTGGTTCATAATTCAATTTCATTTTTCGCAGTTCTGTTAAGAAGCCTAAAGAATCCATACTTCCTGTTACACTATTATTTAATTCTAAATCTAATACAATTCCTTCTGGGCTTTTGGTTTTTACATATTTTAATCCTTCTATATCTGAATCTGTTATTCCAACTATTTCGATATCATTTCTCTTTTTTACACAATTAATAAAATTATTGCAATCAACAATATCATCTTCAATAATTAAAAGTTTCATAGGCTTAGATTCCATAAAAATCGCTCCTTTCTTATATTTAAAGCTATGATATCATAAAATATTTTAAAATACTACGCTCAACAATATGCATTTTTCTTATGCAATTTGAGTACGAAAAAAACTCAATTATCAAACTTTTTATGTAATAATTGAGTTTTTTTATTTTATTATAATATTTCCAGATTTGCGTATTTAGCCATTAATCTTTTATGTCCAACTTTGTCAAAATTAATATCTACTTTTAAATCTTCTCCTTCTGGTTCAACATAATTAATTGTACCTTCTCCAAATTTTTTGTGATAAACTCTTGAACCTGATTGATATGCTGAAAAATCTATATTTTTATTTGTATCTTTTTGTGTTATATTATTTAAAAAGCTCTCCGCTGTTCTAAAAGAAAATCCTTCTGTTTTCTTGGTTGTACTTGCTGCTGATGCTGCATATTGTGGTTCAGTAACTTTATATGTCTTAATGTTTCCATTATTTTTACTTCCATAACTCCATGTATAATTACTTTCTCCAAATATATTATCTTTTTTAGGCATTGTTGAAATCGCATCATCATATCCATCTAATAATTCTTTTGGAATTTCCTGTAAAAATCTTGATGGTGGGTTATGCGTTGTTGAACCAAAGGTTGTACGTTGTTTACTATTAGTTAAAAATAAATTTTCCTTTGCTCTTGTTACTCCAACATAACACAAACGTCTTTCTTCTTCTAATTCTTTTTGTTCTCCAATTGACTTGTATCCAGGGAATATTCCTTCTTCCATTCCAACTAAAAATACTACTGGGAATTCAAGTCCTTTAGCACTATGTAAAGTCATTAATGTAACTGATTCGTCAGTCTCTTCTACATTATCTAAATCACTTGATAATGTTATTCCTTCTAAGAAATCACTTAATCCACTTTCTGCTGATTCTTCTTCAAATTCTACTGCAACATTTAAGAATTCCTCTAAGTTTGCAATTCTGTTTTCTGCTTCAATTGTATTTTCATTTTCTAGTGCTTTTGTATATCCTGTATCATGTAATATTTTTTTAATTAGTTCGGAAATTGTTAATTCATCTTTTTTGGCAGTTATATTTTCAATACAATCAATAAATTCCCTAGAATTTAAGAAGACTCTATTTAGTCCATATACATCTGCATTTTTTATTATTTCATACATTGACACATTATTTTGTTCTGCAATTATAGCAATTTTATCTAAACTTGTTTTACCAATTCCTCTTTTGGGTTCATTTATAATCCTATTTAAACTTAAATTATCTGCATGATTTTGTATTAATCTTAAATAAGAAATTATGTCTTTTATTTCTTTTCTTTCATAGAATTTTAATCCTCCAACAATTTTATATGGAATATCTTCTCTTCTAAGAATTTCCTCTATTGCTCTGGATTGTGTATTCATTCTGTATAAAACTGCAAAATCTGAATATTTGTATTTTTCTTGCATCATTAAATGTTTGATTTGTTCAGCAATATATCTACCTTCATCATATTCATTATCAGCAGAAAAAACCTTTGGTAAATTTCCAACATCATTTTCTGTCCATAATTTTTTATCATATTTTACTTCATTATTCTTTATTACTGCATTCGCAACTTTTAAAATATTTCCTGTACATCTATAATTTTGCTCTAATTTTATTATTTTAGTTCCAGGAAAGTCTTTTTCAAAGTTTAATATATTAGATATATCTGCACCTCTAAAACTATAAATTCCTTGATCATTATCTCCTACAGCAGTAATATTTCCATGTTTTGATGCTAACATTGTTACTAAGGTAAATTGAGATTTATTGGTATCTTGATACTCATCTACTAAAACATATTGAAATTTATTTGAATAATATTCTAAAACGTCTGGATTCTCCATTAAAATTTTAATTGTATAGTTAATTATATCGTCAAAATCAATGGCATTATTTTCCTTTAATCTCTTTTGATATCTTTCATATACTTCTGATATTTTTTCTCTTCTAAAATCTCCTCGAACCTTTGCAGCATAAGTATCTGGCTCTAACATTTCATTTTTAGCATTACTTATTTCTGACATTACAGACCTATCACTAAACATTTTATCATCTAATTGTAAATCTTTTAAAATTTGTTTTACCATTGTTTTTTGATCTGAAGTATCAAAAATAATAAATGATGAATCAAATCCTATTCTGTCTATAAATTTCCTTAGTATTCTTACACATATTGAGTGGAATGTACCAATCCACATGTCTTTTGCAGCGTCTCCAACTAATAATTCGATTCTTTCCTTCATTTCTTTTGCTGCTTTATTAGTAAATGTTATTGCCAAAATATTCCAAGGTAATATGTTTTTTTCTCCCATTAAATATGCAATTTTATGTGTTAATACTTTTGTTTTTCCACTTCCTGCACCAGCAATTACTAGACATGGTCCTTCTGTATTTACTACTGCTTCATATTGTTTATCATTTAATCCTTTTAGTATTTCTTCCATTTTTTCTCTCTTTCTTATTCACCTTTTAGTCTTTCAGCTCTATCTGCTGCACTTAGATTATCTATCATTTCATCTAGATCTCCATTTAAGAAATTTTCCATTTGGAATATACTCATTCCAATTCTGTGATCTGTTATACGTCCTTGTGGATAATTATATGTACGTATTTTTTCACTTCTATCTCCACTACCAACTTGTGTTTTTCTTGCATTTGCTATTTCTGAATCTTGTTTTTCTTTTTCTATATTATAGATTTTTGACCTAAGCATTTTCATAGCATATTCTCTGTTTTGTAATTGTGAACGCTCTGTTTGGCATTCTGCAACTATTCCTGTTGGTTCATGTATTAATCTTACGGCAGATGATGTTTTATTTACGTGTTGTCCTCCAGCCCCAGATGCTCTAAATACTTCCATTTTTATATCAGCTGGGTTTATTTCAATTTCTACATCTTCAACCACTGGTAATACTGCAACAGTTGCTGTTGATGTATGTATTCTTCCACTGCTTTCTGTATCTGGTACTCTTTGTACTCTGTGAACACCACTTTCGAATTTTAATCTACTATATGCACCTTTTCCTGTAACCATAAAAGATATTTCTTTATATCCACCTAATTCAGTTTCATTTTCATTTAATATATCTATTTTCCAGTGTTTTCTTTCTGCATACATTGAATACATTCTAAATAATGTTCCTGCAAATAATGCTGCCTCTTCTCCTCCAGCTCCTGCACGAATTTCGCAAATAATATTTTTATCATCATTTGGGTCTTTTGGTATTAATAACGCTTTTAATTCGTCTTCAATATGTGGAAGATTTTCTTTAGCTTCATAATAATCTGCTTCAGCCAATTCTTTTAATTCTTTATCTTCCATCATTTCTTTAGCTTCATCCATTCTTTGTTTTTCTTTTTTATATTCTCTATATTTTTGTACTATTTCTTCTATCGAACTGTGTTCCTTTATTAGTTTTTGCCATTCAGTTTGGTTCGCAATCACTTCTGGATCACTAATCAATTTTGTTAATTCTTCATATCTCGCTTCTACTGTTTCTAGTTTGTCAAACATACTTATTCTCCTTTTCTCTAAATTTGTTTTATATTATACTATATATTGGTATTTTTTTCAAGGGTATGCTTATATTTCAACAAAATTAAGATTCTTTTTATTAACAAATTTTTATACTTCCATCATTTCTTATCTTTCCTTTTGTTCTAATTTTTAGTCTATATTCGTTTATTTTATATCCACAAAAGTTCACTCCTTGTGAGCTTTTAAATATCTGTGTTTTACTATTTAACTCTAATTTTAAATTTGTAGTTAAAAATTCTCTAATTTGTTGTAGTTTTTGTATTGCTTCTTTCTTATTTTTTACCATTACTACTATATCATCCATATACCTAAAGTAATATTTCAATTTTAGTGTGTGTTTAGCATGTTGATCTAATTCATTTAAATATATATTGGCAAAGCATTGGCTTGTATAGTTTCCTATTGGTAATCCTTTTTCTACACCATTTGAATATAATATTTCTTTTGTTAACCAAAGTAGTTTTTTATCTTTTATTTTTCTTTGTAAAATATTATATAAAATTGATTTATCTATATTTTGAAAATATTTTGCTATATCCATTTTTATTATATAATAATTATTCCAGATTCTTTTACAATGCTTCATCGTGTTTTGCACATTTATACATGCTTTGTGCATCCCTTTATTTTCTAAGCATGCATATGATGTGTTTATAAAGCTTTTTATAAAATATTCTTTCATAAAATTATCCACATACCATCTATGTACTATTCTATCTATATATGCACTTTTTTCTATTAGTCTTAATTTGGGCTCTGTTACATAAAATGTTGTATATCCACTATGTTTATAAGTTCCATTTTTTAGTTGTTCATATAACCACATTATATATTCTTCTTGTTTTAAATTAAATAGTATTATTTCTTTACGTATATTCTTGCCTTTTCTGCTTTCTATATGTGCCTTCATTAAGTTATCATAAGTTAATTTTTTATCATACTGATTTCTTATTGTTTTTGGCATAATATTTTATTAATCCTCCTAATATTTTTCCAATTTCATATAGCAATTCCATTGATACTTTGTATTTTTTGTTGTCTATCCATTTATTTTTTTGCATTATTCTTATCATTATTCTTTGTGTATTCAATTCTGAATCGATTAAATTTAAATAGTACATCCTTTTGGAATTTTCTATTTTATTTATATACAATATATTTTCTAACATTTTATACATTACTGTTTTAAATTCATTTCCTATGTTAAATTTTTCTGTTCTTGGCATTTTTATTATTGTTTCTATCATATATTGCATATATTTTTCGTATTTTGGTATCAATATAAGTTCATCTTTTTGTTGCCTTTCTCTCTTTTGTTCTAAAATCTCATATATATTTATATTGCTGTAAGTACAACCTTTGTAATGAGCACATTCTTTACAATTTTTGCATTCTTCTTTTTCTGAATTTTCTTTCCCTTCAAATTTATATTTTTCTACCAATTCTTTGCTATCTTTTCCATAATCATATAATACATATCCATATCCTTCTTCTTCTATTAGTTCTAAATATTTTAATATAACTCCTACAGGCATTCCTACTTTACATTCATTTTTCTGGAAGCAGGTTACTTTTAGTCCATACAACTTATTTAATAATATTGCATCTTCTCCTGTTGCTATTAAAAATATTCCGTATTCTTATTAATACTATTTTTCCCTTATTCTCTTTTAAGCTTTTTAACTCTTTAACTTTTTTTGCAAATTTCATATTTATCCTCCCATTTATGTTGACTAGTCATTGATTTTTGCAAAAATTAAGGACTAGTCCGGTGAGGACTAGTCCGGTGAGGAGGCTGAATCACACTTTGTTGCTTCGCATCATGTGCGATTCAGCCTCCCTCTCGTTCTAATTTTTATATTTAATTCTTTGTTTGAGTCCATTCTAGTATATCGCTGTACAGGACTCAGTGCTACGATTTAATAAAGTGAAAGCCTGAAGCCGATGGTGCCGCCGTAAAAGGTCGTACTGATGCTGCTACGGTCGGCTGCTGGATCATTGCTGCCATAGCCATTATAATTGCCCCCGCGTAGAGCACAAGGATAACTTGAACCAGCGGTATATTCAAGCGTCCACTCCCATACATTTCCGGCCAAATCATATATTCCTTGTTTACTAAATGTTTCACTCGCTCCTGTTGATAATAATATCTCTTTACTTGAGCCTTTTACTCCATACGCTCCGCTCGTCCAATCTAATGTATAATTACTTGTATTTAAAATAGCATATTTCGAATTTTCATTTGTTATATTCCATAAATTATTACTGTAATTTCCCCAACTCGTACTATCTTTTTTCAAATCTGCTTGGGCTGTTCCTTTTGTCTCTAAATATTTCAATACTAAATCCCATTGTACTCCAAACATTAAACTACTTGTATAATTTCCACTTTCCATTTTACTTGCTAATGTTTGTGCTTGACTGCATGTTACATTATTATATGGATATGCATTTTGTTTTATTACTGGTATTTCTTCTGGTGCTTTCGTTGATGAACCTGATGTCTTTGGTTTATCTTCTATTCCTGTTTCATATTTTCCTATATAAAATCCTCCATTTTTATATACACTTTTTAACATTTTCTGTTTTAAAGCAGTATATTGTTCGCTTTTTAATCCTGTTGTTGCATCTGAATAATATTCATCTTTGTAACTTGTTCCATCTCTATAATCATTTGTATATGTGTGTAAATCTGTTTCTATCGCTGTATATTCTTCTGTTGTAAAATCTTTTATATTTAGTCCTGCTGTTGGATATACTTCTGACGTTTTTGGCACCTCTATCCACACATATTGATTTCCTGTACTATCTTGTATTGTTAATCCATTTTCCAATGTTGTTCCTTCTACTTGTGTAAATCCATCTGGCAAATATGTTCCTCCTGTTGTTTTTGGCTTTTGACTTGTTACTGTCGTTGCTCCCCCATTTATTTCATCACCTGGTTGTTTTGGCTCTGCATCAATATTTACTCCTATTTCTGTTGATAAGTTTTCTTTTGTCTCATCTATTGGTGTTTTTAGTAATTTTACTTTTACTGTCATTGTTGTTTCTTCCCCAGCTTTTAATGTTGTTTTATCAAGGCTACATTGTACTTCAAAATATTCATCATTTGTACTTGTTGCCTTTGCTGTTAAATCTGCAGATAAATCTGCACTTTGATTTTTTACTGTATATGTTGCTATGGCTGTTTGTCCTTTGGCATTTAATCCTAATACATTCATCGTTCCTTGTGTTTTATCAGCAGTATTTATTGTTGCTGTTGTAGTTCCATCTCCACTTGTTTGCGGTTCTCCTATTAACTCTACTTTAAAATTATCTGGATTTCCTTCTGATTTTGCTGTTCCGTCTATATTTAATCCTACCTTTGTTATTGCTGCATATCCTACTGCTACTAGCAAGATTGCAACTAATAGTATTCCTCCTACTATTTTAGTGTTTCTTCTCATGTTTTTCCTCCTTCTTTTGACTTGTTATTCAAAGGGATGCTTTTTGATAACTGAACTTTTTCTGTTCTATTTATAACTTATCATTTTGTGTATTTCTTGTCAATACTTTTTGTTTATTTTATTGTTTTGTGTTTAATATTACTAATTTCAATTTATACGGTCACATACACAATTGTTTTATATAAATTATTTAGAATATTAAATAGTAACAAAATTATAATGAATATTTTCTTGAGTTAATATATCTTTTTCTCTATGACTACAAGTAAATATTATTATTTGTCTATCATTAAACTCATTAACTAAATAATTTAATATATTTTTTAATCTTTCATCATCATAATAAGCAAATGACTCATCCAAAATTATTGGCACTTTTTCATTTGAAATTTCATCTAACATTGCAAGTCTTAATGATAAATATAATTGATCTATTGTTCCTGTGCTTAATCTTTCTGCAGGAATATAATTTCCATTTTCTAATTCTACTATTAGACCTTGTTCATCATTAAAAGTTAATTTTTTGTATTTTCCGTCTGTTATTTCCGTAATATTTTCTGATAATTTTTTTGTAAAAATTGGGCTTATATTATTTTTCATATTTTCATATGCTTTTGCTAATAATATTTTTACCAATTCTATACTTTCATTATTTTTTCTTAATTCAGAATATTGTTCTTGTAATGAATATTGCACTTCTTCTAATACTGATAAATTTTCTAATTGTGGTTCAATATTTTCTTTTTGTAAATCCAATTTATTTTTTTCTATTTTTAAATTATTTATTTCCATTTCTGTTAAATTAATTTCACTATTAATATTTTCTTTTTTAAATAAATAATTAATTTCATTTTTTCCTATATTTTTTTCATATTTATTTATTATTTTGTTTTCTTCCAAATTATTTAGGGAATTATTCTCTATTTTTATTTTATTTATTTCATTTAATAAATTATTAATATTTTCTTGATATATTTTTTGACTATTTTCCAAATTGTTTTTTTCTAAGTTTATTTCTTCTATATTATTTTTTTGATTTTTTTCTATTATTTTTATTTTTTTATTTAATTTATTTTTTTGTAAAAAATAAAATATCAAATATGTTGGTACCGTAAGTAAAAAAATATATTTTATTATTATGTTGTTATTTATTTTTGAAATAAAAATAATCCATAAAATATTAAATAATAAAATAATTAATAAAAATAAATTTAATTTTTTATTTAATTTATTTCTTTTATATTTTTCATTAATATTTTTTATTTCATTTTTTTCTATATTTATTTTTTTATTTATTTTTTCTAAATTAGAATTTATTATATTTAATTTGTTTTTATTTTCTTCAATAATATTTTCTTTTATTTTTATTTTTTCATTTTCAATATTGTTTTTTTCATTTTTATTTTTTATTTCTTTTAATAAGTTGATTTTATTTTCGTTTTTTTCTAATTTATTTTTTATTTTATTTTTTTCTTCTTCAATTTCATATTGAATATTTTCGTATTTTTTTAATTCATTTATTTTATTATTATTTATTTCAATATTTTTTTGAATAATATTTATTGGTTTTTCTCTGCTTCTTTCCGTACCTATTTTTTCTAATTGCATTTTATTTAATTTTTCTATTGCTTTTTTATATGAAATATTATCTTCTCCTGTTTCTAATAAATTAGATATTTTTTGTATTAATATATTTTGTGTATTTTTTTCTATTTTAATTTCTTGTTGCATTGCAATAGATGTTGCTAATAACATTTCTTCATTTATTTGTGTTTGCTCAACAAAAAATTCACTTCCTTTATTTTTATCAATATTAAATTCTTTTAAAATGTCTTCACCATTTTCATTATATATATTTGGATTTTTTTTATTAAATTCTCTATATATTTCATATTTATTTTTATTATCTAATTCATATGTTAATTTTCCAGAATATTCTTCAGAGTCCCATGGTTTATATTTTTCAAAATCTGAAATATCTTTTCCTTTTTTATTTTTTGAGGCTCCATAAAAAATATTTAAAATAAATTTTAATAATGTTGATTTTCCACTTTCATTTTTTCCATAAATAATATTTAAATTATTTTCTAAATTTATTTCTTTATTTTTTAATTTTCCATATGAATTTATTTTTATTTTATTTATTTTCAAATAAATCCCCCCGTTATTATTCTAATATTTCCATTCCAATTTCTAATGCATTTACTATTATTTCTTCATTATAATTTTCTTTTTTTATTTCTTCTAATATTTCCTTTGCAAATAATCCTCTTAAAGAATTTTCTTTTGCAATTTCTTCTATATTATAATTAGGTTTTGTTTTATTTTTTATTTTTATTATTTTTTTATTTAATTCATATTTATATAAATCATAGATATTTATTTCAAAATTTCTTTTTCCGATTAATATTATTTTATATAATTTATTTTCTTCTATTTTTATTTCATTTATTTTTTCAATTAATTCTTCAATAGAATTTATTTCTGTACAATTTATTTCTTTTTCTACATATTCAGTTTCATCTAATTTAATAAATTCTAATTTATTTTCATTTTTAGTAATTTCTCCAACTACCATTCCGTGTTCTCCTAATTCGTCAAACCCTAATGATATTGTTGAACCTGGATAGATAATTTTTTTATTTGGTTCAAAATTTGTTTTATGAATATGTCCTAATGCCACATAATTAAATCCTTTATTTTCTAATATTTTTTCATTCATGGAATTATATTGCATTTCTTCTAAATTCGCACCATTTAATGTTCCATGTATTATTAATATATTTATTTTTTCTGGATTTTCTATTTCTATATTTTCTATTCCTGAATTTGTACAATAAAAATCATCAAATCCATATCCATATATATCTGCATCCTCTGTTTCTATTTTTTGAATATTTGAATTAAATATATATACATTTTTATTCCAATCAAAATTATTATAATATGATTTTTTTAAAATTGGATCATGATTTCCTGGTGTTATAAATATTTTTGTATTTTCTATTTCTTTAAATAAATTATTTATATATTCTATTGTTGATTTTCTTATATATTTATGCTCATATAAATCTCCCGCTATAAATAAATATTCTATTTTATTTTCTTTTATATATTCAATTATTTTTTTGAATATTTTTCTTTGTTCTAATCTTCTTTGTTCCCCTAAATTTCCTTTGTCTGATAATGTTGCAAATGGAGAATCAAAATGCATATCTGCTATATGTACAAATTTCATATTTATTTCTTCCTTTCTTTTTTCTTGTTTTATTATTTTATATTATTTTATTTTTTTTTGCAATACTTTTACGAATATTTTTTCGTTTTTGCACACCTGAAATCGCTTTTTTTCCGTGCAATTTTGCACACTCGAGATCGCTTTTTTTCCGTGCAATTTTGCACACTCGAGATCGCTTTTTTTCTGTGAAAAATGCAACAAAAAAACTCATACAGTCTAAAACTATATGAGTTTTTGGTTATTATTAATCATCCATTGGTCCAAATAATTCATCAAATTTAGCTTCAAGTTCTTTTTGTAAATCATATGAGTCTTCATCATTTTCTTGTTGAACATTTGCAGTTTTTACATCTGATACAGGTGAAACATCTTCAAACATACTATCTAGCGATGATACTCCCTGTTTTTTCTCAACATTACTATTATTATTATTAATTGCTCCAACTGTAGCAAGTGGTTTCTCTTCTTTTTTAGCTGGTGTTTCATCAAATAAATCGTCTAAAGACTCAACTTTAAGATTCTCAGCTTGTTTCTCAGTTGTATCTTCTACCCAAGGATTATATGGATTGAATTTTCTCCATGTTCCTCTGTCAAGTTCTTCAATATCATTATGACTTACTTTTACTTTGTCTAGTGAATTTACCATATCTCTGTGTTTAAAATAATAAAATTTATTTGCTTTTACAGGTTTTATTCCTTTTTCAAAAATAATACATAAATCATTATCCATTCTTCTTAATTCATCTGGTGTCATCAACGCTCTTGCCATTACTTGATCTGATGTACTTTGACCAGTTCTAAAATATTGTTTGTCTCTACTTACTGATATACTATCTCTTTCAATTGTTTTTTCACCAAGTGCTTTTGAAAAATATTCAACTGTTTTATATGAGTTACTTCCTAAAAATAAATGTGTATCACAGTTACCTATTATTGTTTCATATGATTTTTCATATATTGCTTCTAATTGGTCTAAGTTCTGTAGTATTACACTAAATGAAATTTTTCTACTTCTTGATGTTGATATCTTTTTATCAAAATCAGGTATTTTTCCTATATTAGCAAACTCGTCTAATATAAAATATGTTGGTACCTTTAAAGCTCCTCCATTATCATCAGCATAATTATATAATTGCTGAATCATTTGTGAGAAGAATATTGTTAATAAAAAGTCATATGCTGTATGTGTATCTGATGATATTACATAAACTGCTGTCTTTTTGTTTCCTATTTCTTCAAAATCAATTGTATCTGTTGATGTTAATTCTGCTATTTCTTTTGAATCAAATTTTCCTAATTTTGATTGCAATGTACTTAGTATTGAACTATATGTTTTTTCTGGTGCAATCTCTATAGATTTATAGTTCATTCTAGCAGGATGGTCATATGGTAATTTACTTATTAATTCTGTAAGCAAGTTACTTCCTCCATTTGAGTTTGCCGCTCTTACTAATTCTGCACAACTTGCTAAATTTTGTTCTTCCTCTGGTCTTGTTGCCATTAAATAATATATCAAAGCTTTTAATAACATTTCTGCCGAGTCATCCCAGAATGGGTCTGAACCTCCGCCATCTGTTTTTTGTCCTTTTACAATTGTATTTGCAATAACGTCTACATCTATTTCTGATGTTATATGATGTAATGGATTATATCCATCACTGTTTTGTGGTTTTACTAAATTTAATACTTTTATTTCATATCCATGTGATTTTAAATATCCTGCTGTTTTATCATATAATTCTCCTTTAGGGTCTGTAAATACATATGATCCTAATAGTTGACATGCATTAGGAATTGAATATGATGCTGATTTACCAGAACCAGAACCTCCGACTACTAGTACGTTTACGTTTCCTCTCTTATCTACTGGTAAATAGTTATTTTCTGCTAATACTATTCCTTTTTTATTATTCAAAACTGCATATTGCTCTCCATTTTTGCTCCAGTCACTTGAACCATGTTCAAAATCTGTATACTCGTTTTTGGGTGCAGACCTAGCAACTCCTACTATGAAAAATATCATAAATATTATTGAAAATACTCCAAGACATTTTAAATATGATGTCATATACCCATTATTTATTATTGACCCTAATGCCTTAAATGGATTCTTCATCGAGTCTGCAAATATGCCTAATTTTCCAAGTGAACTTCCTTCTGGTACGGGCATATAATATGCATTAACTAATGGCACAATTAATACTATGGCTATAAATAGCCATAGTATTCCAAATAATATAAAATATTTTTTATTTTTTCTTATTGCTCCTTCTACCTTGTAGTTCATATATAAATCACCTTCTCTTTAGTTACAATTATATTCTAATGTGTAATATCTTCGCTCTTCTTTACTTTATTAGGATTTTTTCCAGGATATGCTTTTATAGATACATATTCACTAGTCTCGTTTATTATTTGTCCATTTTCTCTTAATGAACTTATTAAAGATATTGAAGGCTTAGCTCCATTTATCTTTGCATCTAATCCTTTTTCTTTGCTTTTTTTGCCACAAATGCAATAATCTAGTCTTACCTTATCATCTTTTCCTGCAGCACTTCCTATTTTTTTTCCATTTACTGTGCTATTTACCATAGTAAATTGCCCTCCTTAAACTTTACCATCATCATCCCTTACTTCAAAAGCGAAATAAGATTTGTATGGCTTTAATTTACATCTGCCCTTTACTTTATCTTCATTTTCATCATAATAAAGTCTAGGTTTTAATTCTTCTGTAGTTTCAGGATCTATAACACATATGTCTCTTTTCATATTTGGTGTATAGTTAAATTCTTTAAATTCCTGTTCTTCTTCTGAATATAATGTATTAAACTTAAATGGTGTTGGTGTTTTTGATATCCTAACCTCGTCATCAATTAGTATTCCTGAGTTTATTACAACATTTTCTTTTCCGAATGATAATATTACTAATTGATTTCCATTTGGTTGTGGCTCGTCAACATAAAAGGTTTTTCTACGATTTTCTCCTCTTATTTCCTCTGTGAAATCTAATCTTTCAACAGTATACTTGGGATAATCTTTTAAAAATTCCTTTTTTGTTTTGTTTATTTGATAAATTACTGTATTTACTCCTTTTGGATCTGTTATGCTAAAATGTTTTCCTTGTAACATCTCCATGTATATTTACACCTCATTCCTATGATTTAATCCATAGCTTATCTTATGTTTACGAACTCACATACTTAATTATACCTTGTTTTATGTCATTTGTCAATACTTTTGTTGATATTTCAGCGTTTTGCAATATTTTATTATAAGTTCTAAACCCTTCTAGGATTAAATTTTGATATTTCTTTTAATTTTTTAAACATTTCTTTTTCTTCGTTTGTTAACTTTTCTGGAACTACAATTTTTATTTGTGCTATAAGATTTCCTCTATTACCATTCTGCATTTTATACCCTTTTTCTGGTATTGTTATAACTTCTCCTGATTGTATACCACTAGGAATTAACACTGCTGTTTTACTATCATCTATTGAATTGACTTTTGCTTTTGTTCCTAATGCCGCTTCCCATGGTGAAATTGGAATTGTAGTATATAAATCATATCCTTCTAATTTGTATTTTTTTCCATTTTCGATATTTATTTTTATATATAAATCCCCATTTTTTCCACCATTTTTTCCTTGTCTACCTTGTCCAATTAGCCTTATTTTTTCTCCATTTTGTATACCTTCTGGAACTTTTAATGTTATTGCTCTTGGTTTTCCCTCTAAATCATTTAACACAATTTTTTTCTCAGCGCCATAGAACCCATCTTCTATTGTTATATTTATTTCTGTTTCTATGTTTTCACCTTTTACTGGTGGTAGTTTGCTTTGAGCAATCTCCTCTTTTATATTACTATTCCCAAAAAACATTCCAAAAAATTCACTTGCCACTTCTCCTGATGTTCTTTGCTTGCTTTTTCTCTTTTTATACCCTATATTATAATTCCATGTTCTGTCATATTTTCTTTTCGTAGTTGGATTTGATAATATTCTATATGCTTCATTTACATCTTTTATTCTTTCTTCTGCTAGTTTATTTCCTACATTTACATCTGGATGATATTTCTTGGCTTGTTTTCTGTATGCTGTTTTTATTTGTTCCTCTGTTACTTTACTACTTTCTAGTTCTAATATTTTGTAATAATCTTTGAATTTCATTTGACGTCCTCCCAAAAATAATTGGTATCCGCATTATATCAATTTTTGAAAAAAAAATCTATACTTTTTGACAAATTTCAAAAAATTTCATTCCATTTGAAGCTTTTACTAAAACAACATCTCCTTTTTTTAATTCTTGGTTTAACTTTTCCACAATTTCTTCATTATTGTTCATAAAATATGTCTTAATATTACTATGCTTTTTTACTTCATCTATTATATATTTTGAGTTTTCACCTGCACAAATTAATATATCTATTTTATTTTTTACAACTTCTTCTCCTACTTTTCTATGCAATTCTTCTGTATATTCTCCTAATTCAAACATATCTCCTAAAACTGCAATTTTTCTTTTTCCTGTGTGTTTTGATAAAAATTCCAGACTTACTTTCATTGACTCAAAACTTGCATTATATGCATCATTTATAATCAATGCTCCATTATCTAGCTTTTTCATATCCATTCTTTTTTGTGTTAATTCAAAACTTGCAATTCCTTGCTTAATTTGTTCATATGATATTCCTAACACTTTTCCAACTGTCATCGCACATAATGCATTATATACAAAATGTGTTCCCCCTACTGGAACATGAATTTTTATTTTTTCTAAATCTGCTATTGCAGTAAAATCACTACTTTCTTCTTCCATCTTTATGTCTTTTGCTTCTATCTCGCTTTCATTTTCTAAGCCAAATGCATGTATCTCAAATTTTCCTTTATTTTCCTGATACCAATTATGTAATAAATCATTATCATTATTAATAATAATTTTAGGAATTTTCATTCCTTCTAATATTTCTAATTTAGCTTTTAATATGTTTTCTCTTGAACCTAAATTTCCTATATGTGAAGTTCCAATGTTTGTTATTACTGCTAATGTTGGTTTTGCAATATTAGTTAAAATACTTATTTCTCCAAAGTGGTTCATTCCCATTTCAACAACTAAAGCTTCGTGTTCTTTTAATTTTAGTATTGTTAATGGTAATCCAATATTATTATTATTATTTCCTTCTGTTTTTAAAGTCTTATATTTCATATTTACTACATTTGCAATTATATCTTTTGTACTTGTTTTTCCCACACTGCCTGTTATTGCTATAACTGGTATATTATATAAACACCTTTTATATTTAGCTATTTCATATAATGCTTTTAATGTATTTTCCACTTTTATAATTGTTTTATTTGAATATTTTTCCATTTCTTTTTTTCTTATTTCTATATTTTCAATAATTACCGCTTCTGCTCCATTATCTAATGCTTGTTTCCAAAACTTACTTCCATCAAATTTTTCTCCTTTTATTCCGATGTAAATATCTCCTTCTTTTATTGTTCTTGTATCTTTAGAAAACTCATTACATTCAAGCTCTTCTTTGCCTATAACTAATTCTCCATTTGTAACTCTCAATATATCTTTTATTTTCATTTTCATCTCATTCCTTCCTACTAATTTTTCTTATTATATTACTTATCAGGCTCTTTTGCAACAGAATAACCGGCACTAAACTTAAAAATTTAAGTTTAATACCGGTTTGTTGCTTATCTAAAAACTATTGATTTTCAACAGCTCTATTTGCAATTTCTATAGCTTTTGAAACTATACTTCCACATTTCTTAGATGATACATTTTCCCAACTTCCGCCATCTTGTTTTACTTGATCATATACACCTAATTCTTTTGCGATTTCTGTTCGTAAGTTTTCAGATATTAATTTGTTACTTCTAGACATTGTGAAGTCTCCTTTCAAATTTATCTGTATTACGGACCGTTTTTTGAAAAAGTTATTTGACTTTTTCACTATTATTGTATGCGTTTTTTCTTTTTTTATTTTTGAAATTTTTGTTAATTATTCTGTAAACGTACCATTTTCTGTATTAGTAACAATTAAAATATCTTCTTCTTCTCCAGTTTCTGCATTGATATAAGCAATAAAATCCATATCATCAATTTTTCCTTTAAACTCATAGCAAAATTTTTCAGTTTTCCATTCCGTAGGGATTATAGCTAATTTTTCACTAGTAATTTGAGCCTTATTGGTCAATTTTGTTCTAGCATCTTCAATAGAAATTTTTGTTGTAGGAATATTTCTTTCATAATGACAATTCAAATACCCTGTTGTTTCTAAACCTATAATCTCACCATCATCAAGCGCTATTTTTACTTTTATTAAATCAGGATATATTATTACATTATTTTGATTATATGCATAATTAACGGTTATAAAACCATTTTCTTTTAAATAATAAGTTTCTTGCATATTTCCAAATCCTTTATTAGCAAGATATTCCTTTCCTTTTTGAACAGCCTCTTGTTCAGGAATATTCTCCTCTGAAACCTCCCTGTTATAATTTAATAATACAACATGTCCTCCTTTTTTAGATACTGATAATCCTATAGTTTTATCACTATTTGTAATAATTTCGAATCTATAAACCGGAATATTACCATTTTCAACATAGCCATTATTTTTTGTATTTTTAATTATATCCTTTCCTATAAATTCTTCTGCTATTTTTTTAGCCGCTTCTTCATCAATATCATCTCCTGTTAATCCCTTTTTTTCAGCACTTGTTATATGTTCTGAAAAAGCACCATCATAAATTAATCCAGTAAATTCATGAAAATTCTCTTCTACAACATCAAAAGTACTAACCTCACTTATATCAGCTCCCTCTTGATTTTTCATTAAATTTGACCATTTTATAGTTCCATTATTTAGTTCATCAGCCATTTCGTTTAATGTGTTTGACAAATCATTGCAGTAATTATATAATTCTTTAATTTTTTCTATATCTTCGTCAGTCAATTCATTTCCCTCAATATTTTTTCTTGATAAAAAATAACTATATTCACTAACTTGATTTAAGAATTTTTCTGTATTTTCTAGTTCCTGACTTTCTATTGGCAACATTCCCAAATATGACTGAGCCATATTGGCCTCTCTCCACACTTGTGTTAAAATTTCAGCACCATGTTCAGCTGATTTTGATATCATAGCTTTTGCTAAATATGTTTTTACATTTTGCACATATTCAACAACTTGATAAAAAGCCATATTATAATCATTTTCTTTAGTTGTTGCATATGCCTTTTTCTGATTAAAAAGATTATATCCTAATATTACCGCTGTAATTACTGCTATCACCGTAAAAAAAATCCAAATTTTACTTTTTTTCATTATTAACCTCCCTTAATATTTTGGTTTTTTTTCCAAAAAATATACAAATTATTTTTACTTTATGATAAAATAAACAAAAAATATCTTGAGGAGATTAATCATGAGAAAAGTAATGATTTTTTATGCATCATATGGTGGTGGCCATTTAAGTGCTGCTCGTTCTATAAAAGAAAATATTGAAACAAATTATAAAGATGTTGAAGTAATGCTTGTTGATTGCATGTATTACGTTAATAAATTTTTTGATAAAGTAACAACAACAGCATATTCTGAAATGGCAAAAAAAATTCCTCAAACCTGGGGAAAAGTATATTGGCATGCGCAAAGTGGCCCAATTGCTCAAATAAGTACAACTTCAAATAAGCTTTTATCAAAAAAACTAAATACCTTATTAAAAAACTTTAACCCAGAATTAATAATTTCAACACACCCTTTTGCATCCACAATGTGTGCATATTTAAAAAAACAAGGAAAATTAAATGCAAAAATTGCAACTGTATTAACAGATTATGCACCACATGACCAATGGATTGTTTTTAATGAATATGTTGATTATTATTTTGTATCACATGAAGGAATGAAAATACAATTACACGAAAAGGGAATTCCTAAAGAAAAGATTTATGCAACAGGTATTCCTTTATCAAATAAATTTTTATTAAAATATGATAAATCACAAATTTTACAAAGTTTTGGTTTATCTCCAAATAAAAAAACAGTTTTATTTTTTGGTGGAGGAGAATTTGGTTTAGGTAAAACTCAAACATTTAATATTTTTAAATCATTTGTGGAATGTCCTGAAAATATCCAAATTGTAGCTATCTCTGGCAAAAATCAGAAAATGAAAGAAAGTTTTGAAAATTTAGTTACTGACCTCGGAAAACAGGACTCCGTAAAAATTTTGGAATTCACTGATAAGGTTCCTCAATTAATGAGTATTTCCGATTTGGTTGTTACAAAACCAGGAGGGCTTACAACCACAGAAAGTTTAGCTTCTGGCTTACCTATTGTTGTTATTAATCCTATTCCAGGTCAAGAAGAAGAAAATGCTGCTTATTTAGAAAAAAATAAAGTTGCAATCTGGATAAAAAAAGGAGATAATATTAAAAAAATTCTTAACGAATTATTTTATAATCCTGATAAAATGCAAGAAATGAAAATTCGTGCAAGACTTATTTCAAAAAAGAATTCAACTAAAGACATTTGTAAAATATTATTAGGTTAATTTTATAAAAAGTCACCTCACTATATTATATAGAATATAATATAAAGAGGTGGCTTTTATGAATTCTAATAATTGTTCTAGTAATAATTTAATAGCATTAGCAAGTTCTCTTGCTGTAGTTATTGGAAACGAATATGATACAAATGAATTAAGCATTTTAGCTGCTTTTTTCACTGCTTTTGGAGACAATCTTGCACTTATCGCTGCTACCAGATAATTAATTTATATTTCTCTTCTACCTTCAAGTGCTTTTGTTAGCGTAATTTCATCTGTATATTCCAAGTCTCCACCTACTGGTATTCCATGTGCTATTCTTGTAACTTTTATTCCAAGTGGTTTTATTAATTTCGATAAATACATTGCTGTGGCTTCGCCTTCAACCCTAGGATTTGTTGCAAGTATTACTTCTTTAACTTGTCCATCCATAAGACGTGCAAGTAATTCTTTTATTTTTATATCATCAGGGCCAACACCATTCATTGGAGAAATTGAACCATGTAATACATGGTAAACTCCTCTGAATTCATGTGTTTTTTCCATTGCAACAATATCTCTTACATCTTCAACCACACATATTTCTGATTGGTCTCTTTTTGGATTCGAACAGATTGGGCAAGGATCAGTATCTGATATATTATAACATTTACTACAATATTTTAAATTTTTCTTTGCATTTACAATAGAAGAAATAAAGTCATTTGTTTCTTCTTCAGAAGCATTTAAAATATAAAATGCCAATCTCGCTGCTGTTTTATTTCCTATACTTGGTAATTTTTCAAAACTTTGTATTAATTTTTCTATTGATGGTGAATACATTGACATTGTTCTTTCTCCTACATTAAACCTGGTATATTATATTTTCCCATTGAAGCTGTTTGGGCATCATCAACTTGTTTAAATGCTTGGTTTAAGCAAGTAACAATTAAGTCTTGTAGCATTTCTACATCATCTGGGTCTACGATTTCTTTTTGTAAACTTAAGCTTAATATTTGTTTTTGTCCATTAACTTTTGCTGTTATAGCTCCTCCTCCAGCAGACGCTTCAAATTCTTTTTCTGCAAGTTCAGATTGTGTTTTTTCCAAATCTGCTTGCATTTTTTTTGCTTCTTTCATTAAATTATTGATGTTCATTCCACCAAATCCTCCCATTCCTGGGAATCCTCCTCTTTTTGACATTTTAATTTCCTCCTTAATTTTATTATTATTCTATAATATCAAATGGTATATCAAATTTATTTGCAAAGTTTGACAACTCACTTTCTTCTGACTCTTCACCAGAATCTTGTGGTTTTGTATCAATATATTTTATCTGCATTGTTTTGCCACATGCAATTGAAACTTGGTTTGATATTTCTATTTTATTTTCTGGTTTTTCTAAAACTGTTTTTCCAAATGGTGTTATTCCTTTAGGGAATTCAATTCCAACAGTCATATCATCAATTTCAACCGCATTTGTATTTAATAAATTAGTATATAACATTATTCTTCCACTTTGTTTAAAATTATTTACAACTTGTTGCCAATATTGTGCAGGCTTTTTATCTTTGCCAATTCCTGCTATTGCACTTGTATTAGTACTTGCATTTGTTATTTTTTTTTGTGTTGCTTGAGTTTGTGGTCTAGCAACTCCGCCACCAGCTCTTAAATAATTTTCTATTTTTTCTAGTCTTGCATAAATTTCTTGAGTATTTATATTACTGTTTCCATCAGATATTTGAGTATTTGAATTATTTTCACTTGAAGCTAATTCTTTATCACATAATCTGATTATTCCTGCCTCAAAAACAATCAATCTTTGTGTTGAACTTTTCATATCATTTTCTAATTTTGATAATTCATTAATCAAACTAATAGCTCTTTCTTTTGAAACTTCATCTGCCAATTTTTTCAAATTTTCAAAATCTGTTTCATTGTAAATTGTTAGCTTTTGGCCTGTTTTTACCATTAAAATATCTTTAATATATTTAATAACTTCCCATAATAAATTATTTAAATCTTTACCTTCATCTAAGACTTTTGTTATTGATTCCATAGCTTCATCTATATTATATTTTATTATTGCTTCTGTTATGCTATGTATATGAGTAATTTTAGGAATTCCAACTAATTCTTTTATTTTATCTTCATCTATATTGTTTTCCCCATCTTGCACACATCTTTCTAAAATTGATAATGCATCTCTCATTGCTCCTTCTGCCAATGAAGCAATTATATTTAGTGCTTGTTTTGTTATTTCAATATTACTTTCTTTACATACTATCTCTAATCTTTTAATAATATCCTCATTTGAAATTCTTTTAAAATCAAATCTTTGGCATCTTGAAAGTATTGTTGCTGGCAATTTTTGTGGTTCTGTTGTAGCTAAAATGAATTTTACATGTTCTGGTGGTTCTTCAAGTGTTTTTAATAATGCATTAAAAGCTCCTTGTGATAACATATGAACTTCGTCTATTATATATACTCTATATTTGGCTTTTGTTGGTAAAAAATTCACTTCTTCTCTTATAGAACGTATATCTTCTACACTATTATTTGACGCCGCATCCATTTCAACTATATCTGTTAATGAACCATTTAATGCAGCTTTACAAATTTCACATTCATTACATGGCTCTCCATCCTTCGGGTTCAAGCAGTTTATTGCACGTGCTAAAACTTTTGCAGAAGTCGTTTTTCCTGTTCCTCTACCCCCATTAAATAAATATGCATGTCCAACTCTATTAGCCATTATTTGATTTCTTAATGTTCTTGTTATATGTTCTTGTCCCACCATTTCTTCAAATGTTTGTGGTCTAAATTTTCTATAAAGAGCTGTGTACCCCATTATCTCACATCCTTTATATATCCTATATTTTAAAAAATGGTGTGAATATCAATCTCTCTATGGAAAACAACTCCACATAAAAGTATCTACTTATTGCTGCTTCCTTCCGGACCTGACAAGGTTCATAGGCTTTTATTGAATTTGCTTTCCATACAGAGATCAATTTTCATACCATTATGTATTATATAATGTAATAATGAATTTTGCAAGTATTTTTGCTAATTTTCTATTCTTTTGAAAATTATATTATTTAAATCTGTTTTATCTATCCCAACTGTTCCTTTTTCTATTATTTCATCTGTTGGTATATCAAAACTAATTGGTGCTTGATATTTTTTTCCACTATTTAGATTTATAATCATATCAAAACTTAGAGTTGTTTTTAAATCTTCTTCTGTAATATTAGTTAATTTTAATAGTTTTGCATGGTCTATTTCTTCTGCATCTTGAGAAACATATTGCGAAATATTATTTATTGCATATCTAAAAGCCATAATTCCACCTTGGTTTGATATTTTTTGTTCTTTTATATTTGACTCCATCTCACCTTTATATGTAATCCCTAACATTTCACTATCAGCTTGATTTATAAACATTCTTTTTTCATCTGTTACCGGTTTATAGAATTTTATTTTTCCTATATCTTTTTCTTTAATTGCTTTTATGTCTTTTAATTCTACTGAATCTATTATTTCTGTTTTTCCATATGCTGAATTTTTTTCAAGGTATATGTATATATCATTATTTTCATTAACATTAAAATTCCACTTTTCCTCTGTCCCTTGGTTCTCTATTCCTTCTACACTTTCAATTATAGAAATTTTGCTAATTTTGAATGGCATATTTGATTCCCCTTCAACTTGATATCTTAAAATTAGCATACCACCAACAGATAATATTGCAATAATTATTATAGTTATAATTACACTGTGAAAGATTTTCTGTTTTACATTTCTATACATTTTTTCCTCCTCGTTTTAATTCTCTCAATTCTTTAAAAAATTTTTTGAGAATTTCTTGGCATTCTGTTTTCATCACACCATTTTCTACTTCTACTTTATGATTAAATGTATAATCATTAAATAAATTTAACACAGAGCCCGCGGCTCCTGTCTTTTCATCCATTGCTCCTATATATACTTTTTTTATTCTTGAATTTATCATAGCTCCTGCACACATTGAACATGGTTCCAATGTTACATACATTTCACAATCTATTAGTCTCCATGATTCTAATTTTTTACTTGCTTTTTGTATCGCTAATATTTCTGCATGTTTTGTTGTGTCTGTTCTTGTTTCTTTTTGATTATGTGCTCTGGCTATTATTTTTCCGTCTTTTACTATTACAGCTCCTACTGGAACTTCTAATTTTTTGTATGCTTTTTCTGCTTCTTTTAATGCTTGTTTCATATAATGTTCTTTTTGTTCCATTTTATTCTTTCCTTTTCTTGTATGCGACTTTCAAAATATCATTATATTTGGATTTTATTATTTTTTTATAAAAACTTTTTCTTATATCACTTATACATGGAATTTCATCAATGATATTATTTATTTTTTCTATTTCTATTTTAGGATATATTCTATTTAAAGCCTCAATACAATCCTTATTTTCCATTTTAGTAATAAAATCATAGTATTTTATTTTTGAGCCATTATATTTTATTGCCGATGAAGTATTTTTTATACAATCCCTTAATAATCCTTCTTTATTCAATATTTCTTCCATTTTTTCATCTGTAAGTGTAGAAAATAAACATGAACCACAATCATATATTGGTGCTAACGTCAATTCTTCTGTTTTTATATTCTTTATAAATCCAAAGTTCCCGTTATGTCTATCTGTATTTCCAATCAAGCAATCAATAATAAACATATCCCAAAAAAATTTTTTAAATTCTTCTTTGTCTATATTATACGTATTTAATTCTATTATATGTTTTATATCAGCTAAATCCTTTTTTTCTCCTTCTGAATCTATACTTGCATTTTCTAGTTTTTCGAATTCTATTAATTTTGTATTTTCTGTTGTAAAGTCTTCACATGCACATACATAAAATCTTCTTTTATCTTGGTCATAATACCCAAGTTCTACATTTTGAGTTTTGACTCCTAACAAATTAAATATTTTTGAGCCAATATATTCAGAATAGACATTATTTATATATGAAATATTTAATTTAGAAGACCTATTCGAATCAGGAAATTTTACAAGGTATTTTTTTCCATTTAAAATCATCGTCTTTTTCTTTTCGCTTCCATTATATTCTGGTGGTATTTCTTTTGCATTGTTAAAATTTATTAAATCCGTTTTTTCCATGTATGCATTTTGCCCCCCTTTTTTATTTTTAAATATTTTCATCAAGCCATTGTCTTACTTCTTCAATTGTATCCGCTTCCACAATTAAATCATCATCTTTTTTCTCAGCACCTATTCTCTCCCATTCTCCTCTATTATATCTATGTATATTATATCCTTTATATATTTCTAATAATTCATCATACCTTCTTCTCATTGGTCCTTTATATCTTAGGTCTTGTTCTAAAAATTCTTTTGGATTGTAAAACATATATTCTCCTTAACATTATATTATTTTGGTGTTCCCAGAGGGACTCGGCGAGCCGCGTCGGGAAAATAGTCTACCAGACTATTTTCTATTCCTCCTTTTCGAGTCCCAATAGAAATATTTATATTTTGGTGTTCCCAGAGGGACTCGAACCCCCATCGGTCGCTTAGGAGGCGACTGCTCTATCCTGCTGAGCTATGAGAACATAAAAATCATATAACTATTATAATACACTGTCCAAAAAAAATCAATGACTAGTTAAAATCTCTTGTCAATATATTTCAAAAAAATTGCATATATGTTATAATATACTATATATTTTAAAGAAAGGATTAATCATATGCAACAAATATTAAGTAAAATGCGTCAAGCAATAGAAGAATATCAAATGATAGAAGAAGGAGACAAAATAGCTGTATGTTTATCTGGTGGAAAAGATTCCATAACATTATTAAATGCTCTTAAAGCTCTACAACGCTTTTATCCAAAACATTTCGATTTGATTGCAATTTCAGTAAACCCTGGATTTGAAAATTTTGACAGTGAATTATTACAAAAAAATTGTGATGAAATTGAGGTTCCATTATTTATCGAAAATAGTTCAATAAAAGAAATAGTTTTCGATGTAAGAAAAGAAAAAAATCCATGCTCATTATGTGCTAATTTACGTAGAGGCATAATAAACAGTGTAGCAATACGAGAAGGCTGTAATAAAATTGCACTTGGACATAATATGGATGACGTTTTAGAAACATTTTTATTAAATTTATTATATACTGGTAGTTTATCAACATTTGCTCCAAAAAGTTTTATGGATAGAACAAAAATAACTTTAATACGTCCTCTAATTTTTTTAAGTGAAAAAGACACACGTCATTTTGTAAAAAAATATAATAAATCTGTAATGCCAAAAGTTTGCCCAATGGATGAGCATACTAAAAGAGAAACTATGAAAGAACAAATATTTTTATGGCAAAAGGATATTCCTATGGTTAGAGCAAATTTATTTGGTGCAATTTCAAGAAATTTAGATGGTTGGAAAAAATGACTCCATATTAATATGGAGCCATTTTTTATTTTCTAATTTTCTTTAACTAATTTAACCATTGCTTCTTTTAAAAATTCTAATTCTTCTGTTGCATTTTCTGCCGAAGTACCTTTAACACCAAAATAAAGTTTAATTTTAGGTTCAGTACCTGATGGACGAACACAACACCATGAATTATTTTCCAATTGATAATATAAAACATTTGATTTTGGCAAACCAGTCTTACTCTCTTCTCCTGTTATCATATTTTTAACATAGTCTCTATCAACATCTTTAAAACATAACACTTTATATTTACCAATTTGTTCTATATTTTTATTTCTCATTGTACTCATCATTTGTTTAATTTTCTCAGCACCCTCAGCACCTTCTAAAACTATTGAAACTTGATCTTCTTTGTAATATCCATATTTTTTATAAATATTATTCATTTGATCCCATAATGTTATTCCTTGTGCTCTATAATAAGCTGCTGCTTCACACAAAGACATAACAGCTGCAATTCCATCTTTATCTCTTGCATAATCACCTATTAAGCAACCATAACTTTCTTCAAAACCAAATACATATGTTTTATCATGATTTTCCTCTGCTTTTTTCATTACTGCACCAATATTTTTGAATCCTGTTAAAACCTCTATACATTCTAATCCATAATTTGCAGCAATAGCTTTAGCTAAATCTGATGAAACAATTGTTGTAATAAACATACCATTTTCAGGTAAAATATTTTTTTCTTTCATTTGTGAAATTCTATATTCCGCAATTAATAAAGCTGACATATTTCCTGTGTATGGCATATACTCACCAGTTTTTGCATCTTTAGCAAAAATACCTAATCTATCTGCATCTGGATCTGTTGCTAGAACAACATCAGCATCAACTTTTTCTGCTAATTCTAAAGCTAATTTAAATGCTTTCTTGTCTTCTGGATTTGGATAATCAACTGTTGGGAAATTTCCATCTGGCTTAGCTTGTTCTGGAACAACATAAACATTTTCAAATCCTAATTCTTTTAATAATCTTTCTGCAATTGTATTTCCTGTTCCATGTAATGGTGTATACACAATTTTTAATTCTTTACCTTGTTCTTTAATAATATCTGGATTTAATATTTTTCCTTTTAATGTCTCAATATATTTATCATCCATATCTTTTCCTATAATATTAAATAATCCAGATTTTATAGCCTCTTCTTTTTCCATTGTTTTTATTTCTTTAAAATCAGAAATTGCTCTAACTTTATTAATAATGTCTTTGTCTCTTGGTGCAACAATTTGAGAACCATCATCCCAGTAAACCTTATATCCGTTATACTTTGGAGGATTATGGCTAGCCGTAATCATTATACCTGCTGTTGCTCCTAATTGTCTAACTGCAAATGATAGTTCTGGAACAGGTCTTAAACTTTCAAATAAGTATGTTTTTATCCCATTTGCATTTAAAATTAATGCTGTTTGTAAACTAAACTCATCTGATTTTCTTCTTGAATCATAACTAATTGCAACACCCTTATCTTGAGTCCCTTGTTCAATTATGTAATTTGCTAGCCCTTGTGTAGCTTTTCCAACAGTATATTTATTCATTCTGTTAGTTCCCATTCCTATAACACCACGAAGCCCTGCTGTTCCAAATTCTAATTCTTTATAGAATCTATCTTTAATTTCTTCATCATCTTCTTTTATTGATAATAATTCTTCTCTTGTTTCTTCATCAAAACTTTGATCCTCACACCATTTTTCATATTCTTCTTTATAATTCATTTTCTATCATCCTTTCCCAAAATATATACAGTAAATTCCCATATTAGACAATTTTACATGCAAAATAAAAACGACTACTGACGTTTTCGCACCAGTAGCCTAATATTTTATAATTGGTAAAATTTTCTATATAGCTCTCTTGCTGTTTCTGGACTATCTACACCTGATGCATTTTTTACAGGTGCAAATTCTTCTTCTCTCTTAACTCTCAAAATAGCCATATCATCTAATTCTCCAAACGCATCAAATAAGAATGCCTCAAATTTATAAGCATTTGGACCATCTGGTACAACTTTATTTCCATTTTTATCTATATATGTTGCTTTTTTAAATGCTGAATGATATGGTAGTGGTTTTGTTCCCATTCTTTCTACAGCATCTATATTAAATAGATTACATAGAATATGTGATTCACCATATATCAGTTCTCCTCTTTCATCTTTCGCTTCTGCCATTTCTTTTGGTATTTCTGTATATTCTACAACTGATGGTCTTCCGTTTTTCTTGCAAAAGACTCCAACTTTTTCTCCTGGATTTGACTTAACAACTGATTTTCCAGCTGCTGTTACATGTTTTTGAATTGCAATTCCCATAAGTACAGGGTCAACCATTTTTACTAAACAGTTATCAACTCCACCTATAAAAATCCATTCTACACCTAATTCTCTCATTTTTTTAGTCATTCCATTTTTTACAAGTGCTTCATATATTCCACCATGTCCATCTGCTGCTTCTTTAATTAATCCATTTTCTCCTATTAATATTTTTCCTTCTGTATCTACCATTGGTAGTTCTCCTTGTTTAAAGAAAAATATATTTTTATCTTTTTCATATCCGAAAAATCTATGCTTTGCAAAAAATTCTATAGTTTGTTCATTGTTTTCTTCACTTGTCATTATAAACCACGGAATTGTAACATCATATTTTTTTCCTTGTGTTTTTAATGAGTCACTTAGTAATTCGAAAAGTGATTTATGTGAATCTAAACCTATGTCAAATGTTCCTTTAGGTCCATTATGTCCAAGTCTTGTTCCTTGTCCACCAGCCATTGTTACTGCAGCTAACTTTCCTGCTCTTATTGCTTTTTCACCAGTTTCTTGAAAACTTTTATAATATCCGTTTAATTTATCTTTATCAAGATATTCTATTGGTGAAATTTTGCTTTCTTGAACATCAACTTCTTTTTTAGTATTGCTATACAAACTATTTATTAATTCGAAATCGATATGTTCTATTTGGTCTAATAATTGCTTTTGTTTTGTACCATCTAATTTTTCATATTCATCTAATAAGTGTTCTTGTGAATACTTCTTTAGAGTCTTCTTTATAGTTTCTATATTTTCATCCATATGTATACTTCCTTTCTTGCTTCATTTATATACTATACTATTTTATATATTTTTTCAATACCTTATACCAAAAGTTTTTTAATTTTTTATTTTTGAATTCCATTAGTATTTAAATTTCCATTATAGTTACTAGCAAGTTCAGTAATATTATTACATATATCTTCAAATTTATAGCAATCTATAATTGTTAAATTCTCAATATTTTTTTGCATTATTCTCCTATTAGTATTTTCTATATAATCCTTATTTCCTATTATTATAACATTATCTTTGCTTTTTATATTATTTTCTTTTTTATTCCATCCCAATCTTAATATCTTTTCTTTATTTTCCTCTTTTAAATTTAGTTTTGACAATAATGTATTTAATGTTTCATTCATATCATATTCTGTTTCTATTACTACATTTTCTTTTTCTTCTATTTTACTATTTATAAACGGTACTAAAATCATTTCTAAATGATATTCACTCACATACGAGCTATATACCTTTTCTATTTTTTTATCTTTAACAACCATTATCTTCATCCCTTTCGATTGGTATATGGTAAATTTTACCATTTGTTTTTTTTATTGTCAAGCATTTTTATTGTAAATGTATATTTTATTTTTTTTGGTTAATAATTATTTTAAAGATATATTTTAACAAAATTGTTTTTAGGAGGATTCATATGAAAAATAAGTTAAAAAATTTTATTATATTAGCCATTTTATTGTTTTTATATACTTTCATCTGTGCACAAAATTACGTTTCTGCAGTATCTAATAATTTATCTCAGGCGGTTTTTAGATTACATGTGCTTGCTAATAGCAATAGTGAAGAAGATCAAAATTTAAAATACAAAGTAAGAGATGGACTTATCAAATACATGAACAATATTTGTTCAAACTGTTCTACCAAAGCTGAAGCAATTTCAATAGCGAACGAACATAAAAATGATTTTCAAGAAATTGCACAAAACATTGTAAAAGGAAATGGTTATGATTACCCTGTAAAAATAAATATTGGTAATTTTTATTTTCCAACAAAAAACTATGGTGATATTTCCTTGCCAGCAGGTCCTTATGATGCATTAAAAGTTGAAATTGGAGAAGCAAAAGGTCAAAACTGGTGGTGCGTAATGTTTCCATCATTATGTTTTATAGATATTTCTTCTGGTATTGTTAATGATGAAGCAAAGGAAAATCTTGAGGAAAACTTAGATAACGAATCTTATAATCTAATTTCAAGCACATCTACTGAAACTACATTTAAATTCAAACTTGTTGAGTTCTTTGCTGATAAAAAATTATTTACTGCTAATAAATAAAAAACTGTTGTAATATTATTAATTTTGTGATATATTTCTTGTGATAATAATTTTAAGGAGGAATACTTTTGGAAAAACTAGTAATAACTGGAGGAACACCTTTAAAAGGAGAAGTAACAATTAGTGGTGCAAAAAATGCTGCCGTAGCTATTTTACCTGCAACACTTTTAATAGATGGAGTATGCACAATCGAAAATCTTCCTAACATAAGTGATGTAAAAAAATGTTGCGAAATATTAGAAGGACTTGGTGCAAAAATAACATGGAATAAGTCAAACGAAATAACAATTGATACAAGAAATATAACAAAAACAGAAGCTTCCGAAGAATTAACAAGTAAATTTAGAGCATCTTATTATATTATAGGAAGTATGCTTGGACGTACAGGAAAAATATCTGTTGGAATGCCTGGTGGATGTAAATTAGGAGCCCGTCCTATTGATCAACATATAAAGGGCTTTGAAGCCTTAGGTGCTAAAGTAGAAGTTGCACAAGGGAAAATATTTGCCTCTGCTTCAGAACTTGTTGGAAATTCTATATATATGGACGTAATATCTGTTGGAGCTACTATTAATGTAATGCTTGCTGCTGTTTTAGCAAAAGGGACAACCATAATTGATAATGCTGCTAAAGAACCTCATATAGTAGATGTAGCTAACTTCTTAAACACAATGGGTGCAGATATTCGTGGGGCAGGAACTGATGTAATAAAAATAAATGGTGTAGAAAAACTTAATGGAAATGGAACTTATTCAATTGTTCCAGACCAAATTGAAGCTGGAACTTTCATGCTTGCTGCTGTTGCATCAAAAGGTGATATCTTAATAAAAAATTGTATAACCAAACATTTAGAAGCAATAACAGCAAAAATCTTAGAAGTCGGCGGACATGTTAAAGATTTTGGTGATGAAATCAGAGTATGGTGTGATAAAAGACCTTCAAAAGCAATTATTAAAACTCAACCATATCCAGGCTTCCCTACAGACTTGCAACCACAAATGGGAGTTGTACTTTCAATTGCAGATGGTACCAGCAGAATAATAGAAAATATTTGGGAATCTAGATTCCAATATACTGAAGAACTAAATAAAATGGGTGCTAATATAACGGCTCAAGGAAAAACCGCCTTTTTTGAAGGTGTAGAAAAGCTTTCTGGTGCTCCTGTATATTCTTCTGACTTGCGTGCTGGTGCGGCATTAATTGTTGCAGGTATTATAGCAAAAGGAAAAACCGAAATTTATAATCTAGAACACATAGACAGAGGCTATGAGAATATTGAAGAAAAATTCAGAAACCTAGGTGCTAAAATCGAAAGAATTAAAGAATAACAATAGAAAGAAGAATACATATGCTAAATTTTTGTAGTTTATATAGTGGAAGTAGTGGAAATAGTTTATTTGTAGAAACTGAAAATACAAAAATCTTAATTGATGCTGGAATGAGTTGTAAAAAAATAGAAGAGGGATTACAATCAATAGAAGTAGATCCCTCTTCTATTAATGCAATTTTAGTTACTCATGAACATGCAGACCATGTAAAAGGTCTTGGAACTTTATCAAAAAAATTCGATATTCCTGTTTTTTCAACCCAAAAAACTTTTGATGCAATGCCTGTTCAAACAGAAAAAATATCAGAAAAAAATATTAAATATTTTAATCCTTCTGAAAAATTCTGCATAAACGATTTAGAAATACTTCCTTTCAGTATACCTCATGATGCAGCAAACCCTTGCGGCTTTAATATTATTAAAGATAATTCTCATCAATTAAGTATTGCAACAGATGTAGGACATATGACAAAATCTATTGTTGATAATCTAGAAGGTAGTGAATTTATTTTGCTAGAATCTAATTATGATACAGAAGTTTTAAGGTGCTGTGCATATCCATACAGTTTAAAATCACGTATTGCTAGTGATACTGGTCATTTATCTAATATAATGGCAGGAAAAACAATTTCTTATTTATTAAAGAATGGCAAGCTTTCTACTGCAATGCTTGGACATTTAAGTAAAGAAAGTAATTTTCCTGAGCTTGCATATCAAACCGTTGTAGATGAAATAATCTCTAATAATTCTGCAATTAACAATATGAATATATCTGTTGCTAGTAGAGATTGTCCTAGCAAATTAATTACTTTATAATATTTGTAAAGGGAATAAATTTAAATTAACAAAAAAGTAATGTTAGGTTTATAGGGGGCCTATCATATAAATATTATTGAAAACATTTAATTTATATTATTATTTTATTATTTTGAATTTCTGGGGGAAATCTTGAATTATTCCCTTTACAAGATTAAAAACTTTATTAAACAAAAAATTTGAATTAAATTATTTTATTTGCGTATTGACATTATGTTACATCATTTTTTTCCTATTGTCAATATAATTTTTCAAAAAAAGCAAAAAATCGTTCGACATAATTCGACATTTTATGCTTTTTTTATTTAAAACATAAACCTACAAATTAATAAAGAAACCATAATCCCCGTAAAATCAGCAGCCAATGCAGCAAATATAATCCCTCTTGTATTTTTTACTTTTACAGAACCAGTATATACGGCGATAGTGTATAATGTTGTCTCTGTAGACCCCATTATTACTGAAGCTAAAATTCCAATAAAAGAATCCACCCCATTATTTTTTATAATATCTGTTGCAATAGCCATTGAAGCACTACCCGAAATTGGTCTTAGTAGTGCGAGTGGCACAACTTCACCTGGAAAATTTAAAAATGTTAATATTGGTGTAATAATTTTAATAATAAAATCCAAAATTCCAGAGCTTTTTAGCATTCCAATAGAAACAAATAATCCAACTAATGTAGGAAATATTTTAAAACTAATTCCAACTCCTTCCGCTGCTCCTTTCAAAAAAATATCAAAAACATTTTTTCTTTCTTTTAGTGCTTCACTTATAATTATAAAAATTACCATTGGCATTGCAATTATAGAAATATAATTAATTATTTTCATATTTACCCTTCCTATTTTTTTCTAGTTATTTTAATAATAATTTTACAAAAAATAATAGCCATAAATGCAGCACATATAGTCGATATCCAAACAGGAAAAATTATTTTACTAGGATTTTGCGAACCAAGTGAACTTCTTATTGCAATAACTGTAGTTGGAATAATTTGCAGTGAAGCTGTATTAAGTACAATTAACATCATCATATTATCACTTAATGTATCTTTATTATTATTTTCTTTTTGTAATTCCTCCATTGCTTTTAACCCTAATGGAGTAGCAGCATTTCCTAATCCTAAAATATTTGCAATAATATTCATTACAATATTATTATATGATTTATTTTTACTATCTAAATTTATAAAAATCCTTTTAATTATCGACCTAAATATTTTCGCTAAATTTTCAATAATATATGTATTAGAAGCAACTTCCATTATTCCACTCCAAAAGCAAGTTGTTCCAATTAATGTTAATGTTAAAGTAACTGCACTTTCCGTAGCATCAAAAATAGCTGAATTTAAATTATTCAAATTCCCGGAAAATATTGAATAAATAATTGATATTATTATAAAAATTGGCCATAATATATTTAGCATTTTTCTCCACCTTTATATTAATATATATTTTACGAATTATAAAATTATACTATTTTTATTTACAATATTTTGAAGTTTTGATTGACCAAATCCAATATATATGTTATTATATAAATGAATTGATTAAAATGTTTAAGGAGGACAAATATGAAATCTACAGGAATTGTAAGAAAAGTTGATGAATTAGGAAGAGTTGTTATACCAATAGAAATCAGAAATAAATTCGATATAGCAGAAAAAGATCCAATAGAAATTTACGTTGATGGTTCTTCAATTATTTTAAAAAAATACGAACCAAATTGTATCTTCTGTGGGAATTCAAAAAATCTAATCTCATATAAGGACAAATTAATTTGTTCAAAATGTGCTCAAAAACTTTCTTCTCTTGAAAACATAAATGAATAAAATAAAAAGATAGAAATTAATTATTTTTTCTATCTTTTTTTTATTTAAATAAATTTCATGTAAATTTCATTTTTATTAACATTTCTATCTTTTGCAATTTTTTTGATAATTTCTTTTTTATCAAATCCTTGTTTCTCATAATATTTATAATGTTCTTCTAATGTTAAATTATTTAATTTATTTTCTTCCTCTGTTTTTTCTGTTGCACCTTCAATTATTAAAATCAGTTCTCCTTTAATATTATTAATATTTTCTATTAATTCATCAATATTACTTCTTATAAATTCTTCATGTATTTTTGTTAATTCCCTAGCTAAAACTATTTTTCTATTATTTAATATGTTTTTTAAATCAGTTAATGTATTTTTCATTTTGTGTGGTGCTTCATATATTATAATTGTTTTTTCTGATTTATTAATTTCATCTAATTTTTCTTTTCTTAATTTTTTATTTAATGGCAAAAAACCTAAAAAAGTAAATTCTTTTGTATCTAATCCAGATGCAATTAAAGCATTTACAAATGCACATGCTCCAGGTATAGGTATTACCTCGATTTTTTCTTCTATTGCCTTTTTTATTACTTCTTCTCCAGGGTCACAAATTCCTGGTGTTCCTGCATCAGATACTAATGCAATATTTTCTCCATTATTTAATTTCTCTATTAATCTATCACTTTTAGTTTCTTCATTATGTCTGTGATAACTTATTAATGGTTTAGATATTTCAAAATGATTTAATAATTTTAAAGTTTGTCTTGTATCTTCTGCTGCAATTAAATCAACATTTTTTAAAATATTTAATGCCCTTAATGTTATATCTTCTAAATTTCCAATTGGTGTTGCTACTATATATAATTTTCCTCTCATTTTATTTTCCTTTCATATTTTTATATATTTTATCATATTTTTTTTATTTTTTAAATACTTATTCTCACAAATTAAAATAAATTTTAATATAATATAGTAAAGTAAATTTAATAATTTTTACGCAATAGAAATTACTATAAATTTATAATAATTACTATATTTATTTTATAAAAATTAATATATAAAAAAGAAAGTGATTTTATGAATAATTATTTTTATAGTAGGGCTCCCGTGCCACCACCACCTCCTCCAGCTCCCCCTTGCCCTAAACCAAGACCCAAACCACCACCAAAAAAGAAATTAAATTTTAAATCATTAAAAAAAGATACATGTAAATCATTAAATGACGTTGAATGTTTTTTAAATAAATT